>OGPR01001079.1_pt1 | contig 24122 bp, 19 predicted proteins | sample 1552981 | NCBI WGS metagenome assembly OGPR01 (sample SAMEA2580260, study PRJEB22360) | human gut metagenome | biome: human gut; feature: human-associated habitat; material: faeces | place: Denmark | collected 2008/2010 | reverse complement strand
AGCGAACTATATTTATATAGATTATTAATATTTATTATTTATATATGTCCGTTAGGGTGTCCGCCCTCTTTTTTTCAGGCGCTATAACTGCATAAGTATCAGCCCATTACACAGCCATCAGGGGTGTCCACTAAGGTGTCCGGTATTTCGCCTGAAAAAATGCCTGAAACAGAGGTTCTATTTCTCATAAACAGAACCTCTACTTATAGCAAACAGAGCCTCCGTTTGAACAAAACGAAGGCTCTGTTTTTTCCAGCTACCCATAGAATATCATTAATTACATCTAACAGCATCAAAACCCTACAATACCGTCCAAACACTTCAATACCATCCAAATAACTTTTGACAATTTAATCTTAATGCACTACATTTGCAACCGTATTCGGCAACACGTGTACACATACAAGGATAACTCGCAACAACAAAAAGTATAATTCAATGAAAAAACAGACCTCTACGGAACAATTCTCAAAAACACTCCTAAACGAAGGCTACATCTTGATTCCCAAAACACTGTTAAAAAATCAAGCACACAACCGGACTCCGGGAGAATTGGAAGCACTTCTCCAAATCCTCACACACGTCAACTACTCGCCAACCACTTATGAAATTTCACACACTGACATATCATGCCAACGCGGGGAATCCATTATCAGCCAGCAACACTGGAGCAAACTTTTTAAATGGAGTCGTTCAAAAACTCTCCGTTTTTTTCAAAAGATACAAAAAGAGGGTATTATCGAAGTCATCCCCCACCAGAAAGGCATTTTCCATATCCGCATCATCAACTATGATTTCTGGACCGGAAGTATCTCTCCGGAAGCCCGCGAAGAAAAAAAGAAAGAACAATCCGAATTCTTCGATATTTTCTGGAACAAATATCATGAAACGATGCAGAAACCCAAAGTGAACGTAGCCCGCGCCCGCCGCGAATGGGACAAACTCGCCAAAGAAGAGCAGCAGACGGCCATCGACCGTATCGAAGAAGTCTACTACCACACCAACGACACACGCTTCATTCCCCTTGCCTCCACCTACCTGAAAGACAAGGCTTTCTTAAACGAATACACCAACTAAAAACATCGAAAAAAGATGCAACCACACGCCAGCGAACTCGAAGAAGCCATCATAGGGGCCTGCCTGATTGAGCAGGAGGCCCTGCCGCTTGTAGCTGACAAGCTACGCCCCGAAATGTTTTACGATGACTGCCATCAACTGATCTTTGCCGCCCTGATCGCCATGTATCAGGCAAACAAGAAGATAGACATACTCACCGTCAAAGAAGAGCTCGCCCGCCGCGGAGTTCTCGAAAAGATAGGCGGACCGTACGCCATCACACAATTAAGCAGTCGGGTAGCCTCCTCCGCACATATCGAATATCATGCACAAATCGTCCACCAGAAATACCTGGCACGTGAAGCGGTAGTCGGCTTCAACAAGCTCTTCACCTGCGCCATGGATGAAACAATCGACATCTACGACACCCTGATCGATGCACACAACCTGCTCGACCGCCTTGAAGGCGAATCCGGACACCACGAGCACATGCGCTGTATGGACACGCTGATGACCGACACCCTGAAAGAGGCCGAACTGCGTATTGCCAAAAGCGCGAACGGTGTGACCGGCATCCCCACCGGACTGACCGACCTCGACCAGAAAACAGGTGGACTGCAGGACAGCGATCTCATCATCATTGCAGCCCGCCCATCCGTAGGTAAAACGGCTTTTGCCCTACATCTGGCACGCAGTGCGGCAATGGCAGGCAACGCAGTAGCCGTCTACAGCCTCGAGATGCAGGGAGAACGCCTTGCCGACCGATGGCTGGCAGCGGCCGGCAATATCAATCCCTACCGATGGAGAAACGGAATACCCACCCCGGAAGAGATAGAAAATGCCCATACCACGGCTTCGGAACTGTCAGGTCTCCCCATCTACGTAGACGACAATTCTTCGGTCAGTATGGATCACATCCGTTCCAGTGCCCGGCTATTGAAGAGCCGTCAGCAGTGTGACATGATTATCATCGACTACCTGCAACTCTGCGACATGACCACCAAACAGACTAACCGCAACCGGGAACAGGAAGTGGCACAAGCCACCCGGAAAGCCAAATTGCTGGCTAAAGAGCTACATATTCCCATCGTGTTGCTTAGCCAGCTGAACCGTGAGTCGGAAAACCGTCCCGGAGGACGTCCGGAACTGGCACACCTGCGTGAGAGCGGAGCTATCGAGCAGGATGCGGACGTCGTTATGCTGCTCTACCGGCCGGCCATGCAACACATCGTCACCGACCGGGAAAGTGGTTATCCGACAGAAGAACTGGGTGTAGTCATCGTGGCAAAGCAGCGTAACGGAGAAACGGGGAATGTCTATTTCGGGCACAATTCGTCTATGACAAAAATATACGACTATGTTCCACCCTTAGAATATTTAGAAAAACATGCTAAATAAAAAGCTGTACGATATAAATAATAATACACTATGCATAAGTTTTACGGAATATATTTTGCATAAATATTTTTTATAATATCAAAGAAAATAAAGCCGTATTTACTTGACTTCGCCTCTCTGATTTTGTATATTTGTAGTATCAAAGAGAAAGCATATAATTATTCACTTAAACCTTAACTTTTCAAAATTATGGATGTATTAGTAGAACGCTATCAACGCAGAAAGTATGTAAATCAGGAGGATGCTCCGTTACTGTATTACATACGTCAGAAATCGGGTAATGTAAGGGTGATGGACATTGACACGATGGCTAATGCCATCGAAAGCAAATCGTCACTGACTGTCGGAGATGTGAAACACACCATCGAGGCATTTGTTGAGCAGTTGCGTCTGTCACTCACCCAGGGTGACAAGGTAAAAATCGACGGATTGGGTACGTTTCACATCACACTGACCAGCGACGGTACGGAGACTGTGAAAGATTGTACAGTACGTAGCATCCGCCGTGTCAATGTCCGCTTTGTTGCCGACAAGGCTTTGAAGCTGATGAATTCGAGCCATACGAGTACGCGAAGTGATAATAATGTAGACTTCGTCCTGGGTGGAAAGAGTGATGGCAACGATTCCGGAAACGGTGGTTCCGGTAGTGGTTCGGGAGATGACAAACCGGGTGGCGGAGAGGCTCCGGATCCTGCAGCATAGATATTTTGCCCGCACGTTCTTCTCTGATGGGGTGAAGTTTCATCCTTAAAAACAGTTCCACATGGTTTCAGGAACTGACTTGTGTATGTTCCTTGCCATGTGGTTTCTGTTCTCTCTTCTCTTATTTTCCCTTTTTCTCATTTTCTTTCTTTATTTCTCCCATTCCTAATTTTCCGATTTCTAATTTCTCATTTTAATTTTTAGTCTTTAATTTTTAATTTAATCAAGATGTTAGACAAAATCATTGATATCATAATGACGATTCTCCCTTTTTTCGGGGGTCGTAAAAAGCGTCAGCAAATGATGCAGGAAGTCAAAGAGTTCAGCGAACTGGTGAAAGAGCAGTATAGCTTTCTCATGCAGCAGCTCGAAAAGGTGTTAAAGGATTATTTCGATTTGAGCGATCGTGTGAAGGAAATGCACTCGGAGATCTTTTCGCTAAAAGGCAGGCTTTCGGAAGCTGTGGCTTTGCAATGTATCAATAAAGAGTGTATTCAGCGCAACAATGGTTCTGAATCCGCATCATCATCCATTTCTTTAATACCCGATAACGCATGAGAACGATTCATCTGATTGTTGTTCATTGCTCCGCCACACGCGAGGATAAATCTTTCACCGAACATGATTTGGACGTCTGCCATCGTCGTCGCGGTTTCAAGGGGGTGGGATATCATTTTTATATTCGCAAGAATGGGGATATCAAGTCTACCCGTCCGATAGAACGGATTGGCGCACACTGCCGAGGTTTCAACCGGGAGAGCATCGGCATCTGTTATGAAGGTGGCCTGGACTGCAAAGGGCAGCCGAAAGACACGCGTACCTGTTGGCAGAAACATTCGCTGCGGGTACTTATCCTTACTTTACTAAAAGACTTTCCCGGATGCCGTGTCTGCGGGCATCGTGATCTTAGTCCTGATCTTGACGGAGACGGTGAGATTGAACCGGAAGAATGGATCAAGGCATGTCCTTGTTTTAATGCTGAAACGGACTGGGATAAAGAATAAATCTCTCTTTTATTTGTATACTCTATCGTTTTTAATTGAAAAGCCCGGACTTTCGCAAGCCCGGGCTTTCTATACTCTCAAAACATCTCCTTAATCTATAGGGAAATAAGGGACTAGCAAATTGGTTCTAGTGCAAATAAGAAGATGTAATGAGACAAAAAAAAGGGATACCTGTGGGAAATAAGGGAGGTATCCCTTTTCTATAAGAAGAACAGAATTGGAAGGATTGACTTTCACAAGCCAATTCCTTCACTCTGTTTCTTCTCGGCGTATTCTTCACACAAGGTGAAGAAGGGTTTGATTTTTATTATTCAAAGTCATTTATCTTCTTAAAAAAAACAGAAGATCAACGATGCTTATGAAATGGATTATTTACGCCATGTCTCAAGTGTTACTGTAAGTGCTGTATTAGCATTAGCGATAGTACCACCCCAACAAGAAGTAGCCTTCACGTTCACTTTGAGAACAATTGGATCAGCAAGTGCATCAAGACCGGCTATAGATGAGTTGGCTTTGATTGTTCCTGCTACTTGATCGATTATGAATTGATCACACTTAGCAGCAGTAGCAGCATCTGTCTTATCAAACTCAAATGCAATCTTCAGACCATTGATAGCTAAAGCTTCTTGTGCCTTTGCAGCTGCTGTACCAGTGATTCCAGAATAATAAGAAGCATCTACAGTAGGCCACATTTGCTTGCTACTTTCATCTTTCCATGTAAATCCAGTAGTCAGTGGGACTGCTTGTGTTCTATCTGTAATAGATATTGCGCGGGAAGCAGCTGCAGGTGCAGTTAATGTTCCATTCAACCAAGATGGTTTTCTAACCTTAGCTGTGTTGACAACATCACTTTCTTCCGTACCATACTTGAAGTATGTCTGAACTGCGATAGCATCGCCCTCGTAATCCTTAGGATCAATTGTAAGGATATAAGTTGAAGGATTCAGAGTTACACCATCAACTGGTTCAGCAAGTTTGAATTCGATATCTCCACCTAGTGCATTAAGGGCAGCTTTCACTGTTGCATAATTAGAGAAGAGCTGTTTAGCATCCAATGTCACATTTACTCCATCTTTTCTAGAATTGACTTCAGTGCTAACTTTCACATCTTCTGTTCCGGCATACCATCTGTCTGACTTAACCAATGCAGGAGCCAGATAGTTTACAACAACTTCAGCAGTTACATGTACAGTGATATTTGCATCTACCACAATATCAAGCTTAGCTGTTGTCTTTCCTGCAAAACCTTGGGCAATGTTCAATGACAACGCATTGTCAGCACCGGTAAGGGTAAAGAATGCATCAGCTGTGTTATCACTGGTGAAATTAGAAGACGATAAAGTTGCATATGAAGCACCTACCACTTCTTTAATCTGATTCATCAGGTCTTGAGACAACGCCTCTACTGTGTTTTGAGTATTATTCCAAGTATAAGTTTTACCCAATACCAAAGCACATGATTTATCTTGTGTAAACTTAATACTCATTGACAGAGGGGCTTTTGTTACACCATTACGATCGACTCCGTCAAAACGTTCTCCACTCACTGCAAGATAATAAACTTTTAGATTAACCACCTGTCCGGTAGTAGACTTGATAGTTTTATTAGCTTTATCAAATGTAACGCCCGCAGGAGTTGCACCATCTATCTCGTAATAATATTGAACAACAGAACTAAAGTCAACACCTACACTTTTTGCCAATTCGTCCAAGTTTTGCATATCATTGATTGTTGCAACTGCAGGACCGCTAGTTGCCAACGGAGTGATAGATGTGGATTTGGTAGTCTTGATATTAATGTCATAGTCCGATATTATCTCATTGCCCCAAGCATCTTTAGTAGATAATGCATAAGCACGATCTTTGGCTGCTGAAATAATTTCATCTGTTGCAGTTTTCGGGAATACAACCGTCAATTCATAAACACCTTTATTCCATTTATCCGCACGAGTCTTTAACGGAGTTGACGTCTCATATCTTTTAATCGATCCAACTTCATAAGCTGCTTCTTCCGTTTCTAAATCTGTTTGAGAATCAGTCAGACGGATTTGATAGTCTGTTCCACTGAAATCAACATTCACCGGATTAATCATAGCATAGAATACGGATGTCTCACTCTTCAATATGTCGTTTGCTTTATATTCTTTGCCACCGAATGTGAAGTCTTCAGGGCATATACCATACTTAATATTGATTTGAGCTGTTCCATCTTGGGTGTTAACCACACCACTTTGAATATTAATTCCTTTCATGCTGCTGATGTTGCCAGCAGTAGGTAATATAACATTATCTACCCAGTTACCATCATTATCACGTACATGTAGAGTCCAACTTGGCAAACCGAAGTTCTTTACTACATAGATAGTAGTTTCAGCCACAATACCGGTGCTCTCCCAAGCTTGAGTCTCATCATTATAGCAATACCAATAGCCATTTTCTATTTTAGGAGAATATCCGTTTGTACCAGCTACACCTTGAGGTCCCTGTGCTCCAGTTTCACCTTTGTCACCAGCAGGACCTTGTGCTCCAGTTTCTCCTTTGTCACCAGCAGGACCTTGTGCTCCGGTTTCTCCTTTATCGCCAGCAGGACCTTGTGCTCCAGTTTCTCCTTTATCGCCAGCAGGACCTTGTGCTCCGGTTTCTCCTTTGTCTCCCTTGTCACCTTTATCACCTTGAGCTTTACGTCCGGTATCGACATTATCGATAAACCAGTTTCCATTACTTCCAATTGTAACAACAGAGCCATTAGTACCGTTAGTTCCGTTAGTTCCGTTAACAATGGAATAAAATTTTCCGTCATTGAAAGTAATCTTAAAACCGCCGGTGATATCTTCAATTTTCGTCACCCACTTACCTTCTTTAACGAATGCTTGTAACTCGGCGATGCTGGCTTTGTTTGCGTCAATCTGTGTTTGCAGATTGTCGATGTCATCATCGTAGTCCTTACAGCCTACATAGGTGACAGTAGAAAGTGCCAACGCCCCGAAGAACATCACTTTTACAAATTTTCTTTTCATAACTACTTAAAAATTACATTAATAATATATTATTAAACACTAAGTTCCAATAATAGCATGTCCGTTACTTTGTAGGTAACGGAAAAACCTTTGTGCCTGCTCTCCTGGAGTAGTCAATACTGAAAAATGATACGATATGCTGCGAAACATTTTTACCCCTGCTTTTAGAGACAAGTAGCGGGGAGGGGAAATCTTATGCAAAATTTAGAAGTTAACAAAGCCCTAATACAAAGAATCCACGTGTTTTATCTGTTCTATTCCTATTTTGAGTAGTTTATTGGAAAAAATGTGTGATTTCGTTTGGTTGTTTTAAGAAATATGCTCATATTTGCACCGGTATTTATTCCCGTTACCTACAAAGTAACAGAATAATTTTCAAACACTTACACCTATTACAGAGCATTTTACAAAGTCTAAAACTTGTCTATTTGCTTCATCAATTTTCTTATTTCGAAAAGGCTTCAGATAAGTCTCGGTCACGGTGATAGATGAATGTCCCATCGCTTCGGAAATAATGCCCGGATGGATTTCACAATAATAAGCCGTCGTAGCCCAAGTATGACGGGCGGTATACGAACTTAGTTTATCGCCCAATCCAAGCAATTCACCTAACAACATCAACTGTTGGTTAAAGCTGCGCAATGCCAACTGATATTCACGATAAGCTTCCTTTGTTCCTTCACGGCTTTTCAACAACGGGAATAAATAAGGAGAAGAAGCATCACGATTCATATACTTCTTTACCAGAATCATCGCTTCAGAAGTCAACGTCACAGACAATGGACGCCCCGTTTTACGCCTGCGGTATGTAATTACGTTATCACGCAAATCACTCTTACGCAAATAGGCAAGATCAACAAACGGCATACCACGAAGCGAAAACATCAGAATGAATAGCTCCTGCGCTTGATATACCGCTAATGGCACCCCCGATGTACAAGACAATTTAGCAAATACCTTCTTTATATCCTCATCGCCCAACGCACGTTTATGGTCGGCACGAGTGCCTGTATAAACAGAACGGAACAGGTGAGGAACATAGGGCGCCTTACGAAGATCGACGGCACGATTGTAAACCGCACGAAATGTGCGCAAATAAGTGGAGACGGTATTCCAGCTACAACCACGACTGCGAAGATGAACTTCGAACCCTTTTAACCACTCCGGACTCACCTCATCAAAGGTGAAATCCGCTTTCCCACAATAAGCAATGATAGCATTGAGACTACTACGATAAACATGGGCAGTCCCAAAGTTTCCCTCCATCTGTAGCCCCGCGGCTACTTGCTTCATAAATGTTACTACTTTCAACATCTCACAATTTATTAAGAATTTAGACGATAAATATACAAGTATTCTTATTAACTAAGAATATGCTGCAGGAACAAACAATAGAAAAGATAAGATGTTTACGAACAGAAAAGAAGACAACTCTGGAAAACTAAAAAAAGCGATTCATTCAAACGAACCGCTTTTCATGCTATAAATAATTATTTCATTCTATATTAATATTACTCTGCTTCTACCATCCATTTCTCTATATTCCGTGTTGCTGAAGTAAAGTTCACTCCGATTTTAAATAGTTTACGTTCATCGTGTTCAAATGGCAATGCATAATGTTTTTCATTAATTTGTTGCAACGCTTCTTCTGCTGTGCCATTCAATTTAAATTCCATAACATAAATGAATTTATCTGTTTGCAAGATTAGGTCAACACGTCCTTCACTCGTATGATATTCAGCCTTGACATAAAATCCGACTAACTTGAACACTATAAAAAGAACATTTTGATAATGCAACTCTAAGTCACGAACCAACTCATAGGGAGTATCAGCAAAGAAACTTTGCAAGCGACGGAAAAATGACTCATAATCTCCGGATTCTATCTCACGAACAAACTTTTGTATGGCAAATGAAGATTCCACTGCATTAGTATTAGCATAAAAAGGAAGTAGAAATTTAACAAAACCTTCCTCTACTTCACGATTAGGAAATCCCAAACGATAATTGCCAAAACGAGGATCATATCCTTTTATAGTAAGATAACCACTTTGATATATCACAGGGATTGGATTGTCGGAAGTCGAATCAATGCTATTTAAAACCTCGGCAGTCGTCTCTTCATGAGCCATGCGATGAAGATCATAATGATGTTTTTTCAACAGTTCCACCAAATAAGTAGGCGTACCCGTCTCGAACCAATAACTACTGAATTCCTGATATTTAAATGCATTCAAAAGGCTGAACGGATTGTATATACCAATAGAATTATGGGTGAAATGATAGCCATCATAGCACGCACGCAGTTCATTGCAAACGTCATCATACGATACCCCTCGAATTTCCGCCAATTCATGCAACTCACTCTCCAGATTATCATGAAGTTCTTGTTCGCTGACACCGCAAATATCTACATAGATCTGACGCATCGATATGTCATCCAGATTATTCAAATCACTAAACACACTGACTTTACCGAATTTAGTAACCCCGGTCAGCATAGCAAACTTTATGTAACCGTCCATAGACTTCATTACACCATAGAAAGCCTTCAATGTATTCCGGTACTCTTCTTGCAACTCATCCCTACCGATTGCTTGCAGCATCGGCTTATCATACTCATCCACAAGAATCACAACACGCTCTCCCGTTTTCTCTGCTGCCATACGGATCAGGGTAACAAAGCGGTCGTCTATCGTTTCATCTTTCGAACATGAACCATATTGCGCTTCATACACAAGCAACTGCCGGTCTACAAGACGTATTAAATCATCTACTGTATCGAATTTCTTTGCATTCAAGTCCAAATGAATGACGGGGTATTTTATCCAATCTTTCTCCAGCTTTCCCATTGCCAACCCTTCGAAAAGTTCTTTCTTTCCTGAAAAATAAGATTCGAGAGTAGAAAGTAGCAAGCTCTTACCAAAACGGCGCGGACGGCTAAGAAAATAATATCCACCTGTTTTTACCATTTGGTAAATCAGCGCAGTCTTATCAATATAGAAATAACCGTCGTTACGGATTTTCTCAAAGTTCTGTATGCCGATAGGATAAATCTTATTACTCATATATTCATATATTTGGGATTGCTACATACAAAGATACACCTTTCTACTTAAATAATTGCCACTATCCGTACTAAAACAATTAAAAGTCATTCCGCATTAAAACAGAAAGAGGGCATATCGCTTCACGATATGCCCTCTCTTTTTTCTGATATCTTAGTAGTCTTCTAACTATTATTTCTTAGAAGCTTCCAAAGATGCTTTACGGAATTCTTTCATTGCTTTTTCGATTTCCAAAGAAGCCTTACGAGCACGAGTTCCTGCTGCTTTGTTACCGTTTTCGATCTGTGCGTTAGCATCTTTTGAGAAGTCAGCATAAAGAGCTGCTACCTTTTCTACCAATTCTTTCATAATCCTTTTATTTTTTTCGTTAATAATGTGCCGCAAAAATACACTGTTTCCCGAAATAAAAGCATAAAATCAATATTTTTTTTGAAATAATCTTCGAAAAATATCTAAAAAAGGGGCCTTTTACCTTTTTTACCTACCTTTGTAGCCATGAAACTGCTTACAGATACCGATTATATACATGCACTGATTGCTGAAGGAGAGCACCAGCAACAGGACTTTAAATTCGAAATTTCCGACGCACGCAAAATAGCCAAAACACTCTCGGCCTTTGCCAACACGGACGGAGGACGATTACTTATTGGCGTTAAAGACAATGGTAGAATCGCAGGAGTACGCTCCGAAGAAGAAAAATATATGATTGAAGCCGCCGCACAACTTTATTGCGTGCCGGAAGTGGAATATTCTCTGCAAACATACATAGTGGAAGGACGACAAGTGTTGGTGGCAACCATCGAAGAGACTCCACATAAACCGGTTTACGCCAAGGACGAAACCGGAAAGCCCCTAGCCTATCTCCGCATCAAGGACGAAAATATTCTGGCAACTCCCATACATCTCCGTGTATGGCAACAGAGCGATAGTCCCCGTGGTGAACTCATCCGCTACACCGAACGTGAACAGCTCCTGCTCGACCAACTGGAGCACGGAACTTTGCTCTCACTCAACCGTTACTGTCGCCAAACCGGACTTTCACGACGTGCCGCTGAACATCTGCTCGCCAAATTTGTTCGTTATGATATTGTGGAACCTGTATTCGAAAATCATAAATTTTACTTCCGAATAAAAGACGAATAACCACAAACAATGCTTTATACTCAATACTTAACTATGACTTTTATCAACGAGATTAATGACATACTTTGGACGTATATTCTAATTATTATGTTATTAGGATGTGCTGTCTGGTTCAGCATACGGACACGCTTTGTACAATTTCGCATGATCCGGGAAATGATCGTGCTATTAAGCGAATCCGCCGGCAAAGGAAAACAGGGAGAGAAACATGTATCTTCTTTTCAGGCATTCGCTATTTCTATCGCCAGTCGTGTGGGTACGGGGAATCTTGCGGGAGTGGCTACTGCCATTGCCATCGGAGGTCCCGGGGCTATTTTCTGGATGTGGGTCATCGCACTGTTAGGGGCTTCGAGTGCTTTCATAGAGTCTACTTTGGGACAATTATACAAAATACGCGGAAAGGATTCGTTCATCGGAGGACCTGCTTATTATATGAAGAAAGGGTTGAAACAACCGTGGATGGGAATGCTTTTTGCCGTATTAATAAGCATTACTTTCGGGTTTGCTTTCAATTCTGTACAGAGTAATACGATCTGTGCTGCGGCAGAGCATGCTTTTGGGTTCAATCATATTATATTGGGAGGTGTGCTGACTTTGCTGACATTGCTTATCATCTTTGGAGGTATTCAACGCATTGCCCGCGTCAGCAGTATTATCGTGCCTGTTATGGCTTTGGGATATGTAGGGTTGGCACTGGTTATTGTTGCACTCAATATCACTCATTTACCGGGTGTTATCGCACTGATTGTCAGCCATGCTTTCGGTTGGGAGCAGGCATTGGCGGGAGGAGTTGGTATGGCATTAATGCAGGGCATCAAGAGAGGACTTTTCAGCAATGAGGCCGGTATGGGTTCGGCCCCGAATGCGGCTGCCACGGCTCATGTCAGTCATCCCGTAAAACAAGGGTTGATACAGACTTTGGCGGTATTTACAGATACATTATTGATATGTACCTGTACGGCTTTTATCATCCTCTTTAGTGGGGCTCCTCTGGATGGTTCGGCTAATGGAGTGCAGCTGACTCAACAGGCGTTGACAAACGAAATCGGTTCTTCGGGCAGTATCTTCGTTGCCGTAGCTCTTTTCTTTTTTGCTTTCAGCAGTATTCTGGGGAATTATTATTATGGTGAGGCTAATATCCGTTTTATCACTCACCGGAAATGGGTACTTCATGGTTACAGGATATTGGTGGGTGGTATGGTGCTCTTCGGTTCACTTGCCACATTGGATATGGTATGGAGCCTGGCAGATGTCACGATGGCGTTAATGGCTATCTGTAACCTGATCGCTATCCTTTTCCTCGGAAAATATGCTATCCGTCTGCTAAATGATTACCGCGCGCAAAAGAAAGCTGGCATCCAAAGCCCTGTTTTTAGGAAAGAGACAATGCCGGACATCGAAAAGGACTTGGAATGTTGGTGAAAACCAACTGTTTTTGTACCTTTGCACGCAAATTGACAGATGGTAGTTATGTAATATACCTTCCACACGCTCAAAATAGTAAATTGTAAATAATAAAATTGTAGAGATAACAATGGGCTTATTTGGTTTATTCAAGAAAAAATCCGATGAAACGAAAGTCGGCAATGTAGAAGATTTCATATCACTGACCCGGGTATATTTCCAGTCAGTTATCGCCACAAACCTCGGTATCACTAATATCCGCTTCTTGCCGGATGTAGCTAACTTCAAACGTTTGTTTAAAGTTCCTACTCAAAACGGTAAACTGGGATTGGCCGAAAAGTCTGCTGCACGCAAAATGCTGATGCAGGATTATGGGTTGAACGAGAACTTCTTTAAGGAAATCGATTCTTCCGTGAAACGTAACTGCCGCACTCAAAATGATATTCAATCTTATTTGTTCATGTATCAGGGATTTTCTAATGATCTGATGATGCTGATGGGAAATCTGATGCAGTGGAAGTTTCGTATGCCGTCGATCTTTAAGAAGGCTTTATATGGTATGACACAGAAAACGGTACACGATGTTTGTACCAAGACAGTGTGGAAGGCTGATGATGTGCATAAAACGGCTGCGACTGTTCGCCAGTACAAAGAGCGTTTGGGATACTCTGAACAGTGGATGACGGATTATGTGTATAATATTGTTCTTCTTGCCAAGAAGGAGCCGAAACGGAAGAATGACGACACGGAAACGAAAAAATAAGTCGCTTTAAATGTTAGAAAATCGTAAAGATTAATAGGATAGAAAAAGCGGGGGTTTTGTACCTCCGCTTTTTTTGTTATCTTTATGTACTTTTTTCTTTTGTCTTGATACAAAAGAAAAGTACCAAAAAGAAAAAATCAAGGCTGCGCCTGCCCGGCTACTTGACGCCATGCAGACGAGGCCAGGGGGACCATGCGACGTGGTAGTATATTATAATAATTAAAAAATAGAGAGATTGCTTATGAAACAAAAGAAAATGCTTGCGCTTACTTTTTCACAGTTGAAACAAATCTATAATCAAGAAATTCCGGAAGTGGTGGAGATAGCTGATAAGAGCTCTTCTGCGGAAGAGTTCAAGGCTGGGATGCTGCGGTTTTTGGAAATTTGCGGGATAGAAAATGAGGCTGCGGAGGAGGCGAGGGAGCAAATTCGACTCTTACTCGATTATGATGGGCAGAATGTCCATGAACTGTCTACTGGACAGGATATGTCAGTACAGACGATTCGGTTGCTTTATGAGTTTCTGACGGGAACGTTGGAAAATATGGAGATGCCGACGGATTTGTTTATTGAAATTTTCCAGATGTTTAAACGGTTGAAGGGAGAGGTTGTGCCCTTACCATCGCCGCAACGTATCAAAAGTCGGAATGACCGGTGGGAAACGGGATTAGATGAAGAGGTACGTGAAGTGCGGGATGAGAATAAGGAGCGGATGTTGCACTTGCTGATTCAGAAGATTGAAAACAGGAAGTCGAAGCCTTCGGTGCGTTTTCACTTTGAGGAGGGAATGAGTTATGAAGAAAAATACAGGTTGGTCAATGAGTGGTGGAACGATTTCCGCTTTCATTTGGCAATGGCTGTGAAAAGTCCGGGCGAGTTGAATCGATTCCTGGGAAATTCACTTTCTTCAGAGACTATGTATTTGCTTTATCGTGCCCGGAAGAAGGGGATGCCGTTCTTTGCAACTCCTTATTATTTATCGTTGCTTAATGTAACGGGATATGGGTATAATGACGAGGCTATTCGGAGTTATATTCTGTATTCTCCACGTTTGGTGGAGACGTATGGAAATATTCGCGCGTGGGAGAAAGAGGATATTGTAGAAGCCGGGAAGCCTAATGCTGCGGGATGGCTTTTGCCGGACGGGCATAACATTCATCGTCGGTATCCGGAGGTGGCTATCCTCATTCCTGACACTATGGGACGGGCTTGCGGAGGACTTTGTGCTTCCTGTCAGCGTATGTATGATTTTCAGAGCGAGCGGTTGAATTTCGAATTTGAGTCATTACGCCCGAAAGAATCATGGGATCGTAAGTTGCGTCGGTTAATGGCTTATTTTGAAGAGGATACGCAGTTGCGGGATATTCTTATTACAGGAGGTGATGCGCTGATGAGTCAGAATAAAACGCTTCAGAATATTCTGGATGCGGTGTATCGGATGGCAGCACGCAAACAAAGGGCGAATCTTGAGCGCAAGGATGGAGAGAAATATGCGGAATTGCAACGGGTACGGTTGGGGTCACGTCTGTTGGCTTATTTGCCGATGCGTATCAATGACGGACTGGTTGATGTTCTGCGGGAATTCAAGGAGAAAGCATCGGCTATCGGTGTGAAACAGTTTATTATTCAGACTCATTTCCAGACACCGCTGGAGGTTACTCCTGAAGCTAAAGAAGCGATTCGGAAGATTCTTTCTGCGGGATGGATTATCACGAATCAGTTGGTATATACGGTGGCTGCTTCACGTCGAGGGCATACAACCCGGCTCCGTCAGGTGCTCAATTCGTTGGGGGTGGTATGTTATTACACTTTCTCGGTTAAGGGATTCAATGAGAATTATGCGGTATTTGCACCCAACAGTCGTTCAATGCAGGAACAACAGGAGGAAAAGATTTATGGCCGTATGACACCGGAACAGGCGGATGAGTTATATAAGATATTAGAGACGAAAGTGGGAACGGAAGAGGAGCCTAAAGAGGATGTTGCCAAGCAATTAAGACGCTTCATGAGAAAGCATCATTTACCTTTCCTTGCCACTGATCGCAGTGTTTTGAATTTACCGGCTATCGGTAAAAGCATGACTTTCCAGTTGGTGGGACTAACAGAAGAAGGAAAACGAATTCTACGTTTCGAACATGATGGCACTCGTCATCATAGCCCGATTATCGATCAGATGGGACAGATTTATATTGTAGAGAATAAATCGCTAGCTGCTTACCTGCGCCAGTTAGCCAAGATGGGAGAAGATCCGGAAGACTATGCTTCTATCTGGAATTATACGAAAGGAGAAACCGAACCTCGTTTCAGTCTTTACGAGTATCCAGATTTCCCCTTCCGCACAACAGAAAAAATGAGTAATTTAAGTATTAAGGAATAAGAAATAAATATTAGGTATTAAGTATTAATCGACAAATATCGAGCGTAAATCAGCTACTTCGGTGGTAATACCTAATACTTGATATTTAATACTTATTTTTCATTCTTTTACCCGTATTACTATATTTGCAATAATTGCAGTTAAGCCTCCGGTGGTGATTCCTGAAGAGAAGATACTTCGAATTGCTTCCGGAGTTTGTTGTAATACATCCGGCATTAATTCTACGCCCAAGCCTAAAGAAAGGCTGACCGCTAATACCAGAGTTTCTTTACGTCCAATTTCTTGTGAGGAGACAATACGGATTCCTGCAGCGGCTACCGTACCGAACATCAATAAAGTGGCACCGCCTAATACAGGATCGGGCATTAAAGAGAATACGGCACCGACGATGGGGAATAAACCTAAAAGGACGAGCATTGCTGCAATATAATAGCCGACATAACGGCTGGCTACTCCGGTCAGTTGAATAATACCGTTGTTTTGTGCAAAGATGGAGTTTGGAAAAGAGTTGAATACACCGGCGAGAAAGGAGTTGAATCCATCCGCCATTACTCCACCGGAAACCCGTTTCAAATAGGAATCTCCTTCAATGGGAAGTCCGGAAATCATAGAGTTGGCAGTCACATCGCCTGTTGCTTCGATTGCTGTGATTAGATAAACCAAGCCAATGGCTATGAAAGAAGATACATTGAAATCAACACCGTATTTGAAAGGTTGGGGAATATTAAAGCTCATCAGCATTTCCACATTCAACGAACTCATATCCACTTTTCCCAAAGCAAATGCCAAAGCATAACCAAGACAAAGTCCGAGCACAATGGAACTCATACGCAGGTATTTATTCCGGCAACGATTAAAAAACAAGACGCTAAGAAGCACCAGTCCTGCAATGGACAGATTTTCCCAAGTGGCAAATGTACCGTTATCCATAGCCGCATATCCGCCTCCGCAAGATACAATACCGACCTTTATCAGGCTTAATCCGATCAGCAGTACAACAATACCGGATACCAACGGAGTAATAATATTGCGCAGATACTTGAATGTGCGGCTCACAATCATCTCGATAGGTGCGGCAGCCATACAGGAACCGAATATCAAAGGCAAACCACCCACTAATCCGGTGGCGATGATAGGGCCGATAAAAGAAAAACTGGTACCCTGAATGCAGAGTAACTTTGCTCCTATCGCACCAAAACGACGGCATTGTATGAAAGTTGATACTCCCGAAGCAAAAAGAGACATGGAAACCAGAAAGCTTGTCTTTTCCACATCCAGTTTCAAGGCACTCGCGATGATTAGCGGAGGTGTAATAATTGCTACGAAAATAGCCAGGAGATGTTGTAAAGCCGCAAACAGGGCGTCTTTAAAGGGGGGACGGTCTTCTACGCCGTAGATTAAATCAGTTTTCATTTAACAGGTTGTTCTATATATTTTTAACTTCCGCAAAGGGATAGACAGAGATTCTTCCGGAATTTGGATTTTCTTAGTTCAGTGTCCATTTGAGGGCGAGTGTCGGGATAACATAAAAGCCATCACGACCGCCGAAGTTATTACTCAATTCGACTTCGGAGCCAACACTAAGATTGAAATTTTTATTTACTCCTTTGATTTTGTTCAGGTTCACCCAGAATTGTGGTTCGGAGAGGAAGATAGTTTTTCCGTAGTTGGTTTCTTCACGCCACCAGTCGGCAAAGCCGGAGAAAGTGAGCAGATTGCGACAGAAATTTACGTACCACGTACCTGTCAGCTGGAAGTTGTTGGGCGATTGGTGTTTCTGAATATACTTATACATAGCAGTCAGCGTGAAGCCTTTGGAAAAGGAAGTATTATTAAAAGTGTAGGTAGCTCCTGCCAGATAAGCATTTTTATAAGACATGCCTTTTGATAATCCGCCGTTATATTCAAGATGTGCAGAGAAAGGACCTTTCCAGAATTTCAGTTCACGTGCTATTTCCCAATAAGCGGAAGCGACACCTTCGGAGGTGTAATCCATATCAACAAAGAAATAAGTGCTTCCCCAAGTATCAGGATGAAACTTCTCCACAGTGGAGGTGAACAGCGGGCGACCTTGCAAATCTTTATCATACAAAGAACGTCCGAAATCATAATGTAGCTGAATGTTTTGCGCCTGCAATCCCGATATGCCAGAGAGCAACATACAGAGGAAAAGAGCAGAGATAATTTGTTTCATAAGTAAATGTGTTTAAATGAAGATGCAAAAATAGTTAAAGCTACACATATAAACACATTACTTCTGTCTTTTTTTATTCCAGGTTATTATTTCCCGTATCCCACCAGAGTCTTGTACCTCCATGGTCATCTCCGCCTAAAGCCTCGACAAGAGCAGAATATTGCTCCGGGTCTTCTGTCTGCAATGTACCCGGGAAATTAAGACGGCGCACCATGATCTCCGTGTCGATGCATCCGCTCCTACTATGATTGAATCGAACGGGAAATAAACGGGGATATCCCGTTCGTCTTTGTTCGGTCCAGGCTTCGCAACCTTCCGGGAACATGGCAATCCACTTCTGCGTGATAATCTTCTCTAGTTTGGTCTCCTTATCATCCTGCGGATTCCATTTGGGAGTGACTTTACAACGGGCCTCTATATTATTTTCTTCATCATAAGTGTCTATAAAGTCGGAAGCTGTCAGCTCACTTTTCAGGTAATCCTCCACCCCATAAATTCCCCATTGATGAAAAGAGGTAGTTACACCGTTCCGGTAACAAGCTTCTTCATCTTCATCCGTCCACCCGCGCAAAGCGGCTTCGGCACGCAGAAACCAGACTTCCGAAGCAGTCATCAGAGGTGTATCGGTATCCTGCTTGACAAACAGCTTTGACAATCCGGAATAATGACTATGAGCAAAACAGGTTCCCTGGCGAATTCCACGATACTGTCCTTTAAGAGCCTCATCCGTACAGGGTTCAAAATAAATTTCCAAACGGGGATCGTTATATCCGGTCAAAATTGATTCCATGTTAGCACTCATGTAAGTTTCATTCCAGACACGGTTAAGTTCTCCCAATGGATTGGTATACCCGGATTTGGTAGAAACAAACACTCCTCCTGTTTCCGCTTCAAAGAAGCCGTAACCGTTTTCCTTTATTTTCTGTATTTCAGAACGTGCCTTATCAGGAGCAACAGAAGCAAGGCGCATTGCCAGACGCAAACGCAGGGAATTGGCAAACTTTACCCAGGAAGGATATTTCCCGTCCAACAAAATATCAAAACGTGCAAATCCATTGGATTCCGGTTTCTCATCTATATAGTTGGTGAGAGCAACTACAGCAGAATCGAGTTCATTGAAAAACTCATAATAGACATCCTCTTGTTTATCCGGACGGTAATGTTTTTCGGCATTAGCAAAATTCTTATAAATGATAGGACCATAATAATCCGTCACACGATGCATCGCTTCCACCTTTAATATTTTCGTTATCCCGAACAGAGCAGGATGTGTATTCCGGGTAGCATTCTCCGACTGATATATCTGTGGGAAAATATAAGAATACATGTGTGTCCACATGGCGCTATTCCAGCCGTCCTGCATATTATAATCGGAGTTATGCGAGCCCCCGTTCAGCGGTTTGCCGTCATGCATATACCCACTGAACATGTCCGCGTTCAGATTCTGTATCAGCTGGAAAGGCCAGTTCTTTCCTTTTCCGTAGTCGTAATTAAAATAAACACCTTGCTGAATAATTCCCAAACGGATTCCATAGCCATTGTCATCAATAATCAAGTCATCATCCGTGATACCGGACAAATCGGTATTGTAATCACGGAAGTTACCGGTACAAGCTACAGAAAACACCAATAACCCCAACAAATATAGATATACAAATTTTCTCTTCATTTCTCTCTCTTGCCTTTAAAATTCACATTTCAGAGTAAAGCCCAGACTACGGGTCGTAGGCATTCCGAACACTTCAATTCCTTGATTATCATTTCCGGTAGAAAGTACCAGATCCGGATCAAAAGGAGCTTTCTTATACAAGAAACATAGATTGCGAGCTACAAACGAAAGCTGAACATCTTTCAGTACCTTCGTTTTCTGTATCCACTTCTTGGAGAAATTATAGCTCAATGATACTTCACGCAACCGTAAATTGGTAGCATCATACATATAATACTCCGTCACCCCGGCACGCCCGCCTACTATTTTATAGAATCCTTTCACATCGTCTATACGCCGACCGTCGAGCATTACATATCCCCTGTCACGCGCATCGGCCGTTATTTCAGATACTCCATAAAGATCCATTTCCGCCTGTGTCTGCGAAAGGACTTTACCTCCGTAACGCCAATCAAGCAGAAAATAAAGAGTGAAGCCTTTGTAAGAGAATGTATGGTCCCACCCCATCATAAAGACAGGGTTGGCATTGCCTACTTTTACCGTATTCCCATCGCCCTCCACCAATGGAAGTCCTTTATTATCACCCTCTGTTTCGTAGACGATATTGCCTGCATCATCACGCACAAAAGCCTTACCATAAATATCACCGATAGAACCGCCTTTAATAAGCTTCATGGCATAGCTGGAAGAAAAACTGGTAGGCCCGTAAATCATTTCTTTCAGATCTTCGTGCAACTTCACTATCTTATTCTTATTGGTAGAGAAGTTTACAGAAGTTTTCCAGTTGAAATCAGGAGTTAATACGGGAGTTCCATTCAGCGTCAATTCCCATCCCCGATTCTGGATATTTCCGGCATTTACATATCGGTAAGCATACTTATCGCCTGCAAGTGCGGGAAGTTTGAAGAACTGATTATAAGTATTGGTACGATAATAAGTCAGATTAACCCCTAAACGGTGTTGAAAGAATCGCCATTCAGTTCCAAATTCGATGGCATGAGTCATTTCCGGCTCCATTTCCTTGAAAGGTGCGGCGTCATTCGCCTGTATCTCGCCACCGGCATTGATCTGCGAAGAGGGATTAGTGATAAATGGAGGAATATCATTCCCTACTTTACTATAAGCGCCACGCAATTTTGCGAAAGAAACCCATTCGGGCAATTTCACCCACTTATCAAGCAGCATGGAAAGCCCTACAGAAGGATAAGCGAATCCGGATTTTTCATGTTTGGTATATGACAAGGTTGACGCCCAGTCATTACGGGCCGTCAAATCAAGAAATAGTTTTTCCTTATAACCGATCTGTGCCGTACCGAATATAGATTGCAACTGACGGCGTTGATCTATTCGCTGGTCAATACTGGCAGAGCTGTTCATAACGATATTGGCAATATTAAATACATTAGCAAACTTCAGAGATGCATTTTTCGAATCATATCGGGTAGAATTGACAACTTTATCATTTATACTACCACCAATCGCCGCATCCAACGTAAAATCGCCCCAGGTTTTCTTCACCATCGCCAGGACATCACCATACATCTGCGTTTCCTGATAATCCATCTCAATATATCGACCGTTCGCTCCACACAGGGCGGTGGCGGTAGACGCATAGAATTTCTGGCGTAACTTGTCCGCCCAGTAATCCATGTTTCCACGGGCTTGAATCGTCAGCCAGTCATTTACCTTAAAGTTTGCTGAAAGAGAAAGGATAACGCGCGTACGTGTTTCTTTACTTTGTATGCGGTTCGTTATCCAATACGGATTCTGTTCGAAGTCTTCGGTAAACGTATGCCAGTTCTGCACACCCAGTTTCCGTTCTTCGTCATAGGTTTCAAAATGATCTTTATAATAAGACAAATCCTCTCCACGAGGGAAACGGTAGAGCCCTACCAACGGATTCATATAGAAACCTCCCGATACCGGCTTATTCTCAACGGTCTGTTTCATGACATTCACACTACCGTCCAGTTTCAGACGTTTGTCGAACATAGTAGCCGTCTCACGCAAGTTTATATTATGCTTTTTCAGTTTATTCTTGTCGATTATCCCCTTTCCGGTAGTATTGGCATAGGAGAAATAAGTTTGCAGGTTTTCATTTCCATAACTGATAGATACGGAAGTCATCGATGTCAATCCGGTACGGAAGAAGTCATTCAGGTTATCATAAGCCATCAGATTCTCTTTCTCGCCCCAACTGTCTACCACATCACTGACACCATAACGATTCTGCATTTTAGGCATACTGAATGCTTTCTCGAAAGTGAGTCCCGTAGAGAAATTTATATTCCTTTGCCCGGCAGAGTTTCCTTTTTTAGTCGTAATAAGAATCACTCCGTTAGCAGCCATGCTACCATATAAAGCCGCAGCAGGAGCACCTTTCAGGATACTGATGCTTTCCACATCTTCCGGATTCAGGTTAGAGATTCCGTCTCCTCCGTCACGATTCCCCGCATTCGCCGTACCACCAATAGCCGAATAAGCCTGTTCGGAAGAGGTGTTCGACATCGGCACTCCATCTATTACATAAAGCGGTTGATTATCACCGGATACCGAACGGATTCCCCGGAGACTGACTTTTGCGGAACCGCCCATACCGGAAGAGTTTTTGTTGATTTGCACACCGGCAGCTTTTCCTGCCAGGGCAGCAATCATATTTACTTCTTTGACACGATTCAGTTCTTCTCCCTTGATTTTTTGCACAGAATAAGCCAATGTAGCTTCATCCTTTTCAAGTCCCAAGGCTGTTACGATGACATGTTCAAGCATCACCGCATCTTCCTGAAGACGTATTTCAAGCACATTCCGACCTGTCACATTGACTTCTACAGTCTTGTAACCTACAAAAGAAACTTGTAAGACAGCACTATCCGGCACAGACAAAAAGAATTTTCCATCAATATCGGTCACAGTACCATTGGTTCCCCCCTTTTCGCGTATTGTAGCACCGATCAGTGGTTCACCATAGATATCAATAACACGCCCTCTCACGGTATTATTATCAGAAGGAACTTCTATCGTCCCTCTTAACACTTGTTGCTCCGAAGCATAACAATTTCCTCCCTCCAGGAAAAATAGGCCCATTAAGAAGCAACTCACAAAAACTTCTTTTCTCAATGATATAATAAAATATTGTTTGTTCATCACGCCGCAAAAATAACTAATTATTTTAAATCTAGCATTTTTTCTCATTGATTTTGAGGGAAATAAACATTATCACTATTTTTGTACGAAATTAAAATGAAAGGAATTATGGAAATCGAAACACATCCGTTAGAACCGTTTCTCCCAGCGAAATCAAAGCTTCTGATGCTGGGAAGTTTTCCGCCACAGAAAAAACGTTGGTCTATGGAGTTTTACTACCCGAACCTAAACAACGACATGTGGCGTATATATGGAATTTTATTCTTTAATGATAAGAATCACTTTCTAAATTCGACACTAAAATCGTTCTGTCGCGAGCAAATCATAGACTTTTTGAACGAAAAGGGGATTGCCCTATTTGATACCGCTTCATCCATTCGCCGGTTGCAGGATAATGCATCGGACAAGTTTCTTGAAGTAGTGGAAGCTACCGATGTTGCAGCATTACTGCGGCAACTTCCCGAATGCAAAGCAATCGTCACCACAGGCCAAAAAGCAACGGACACTCTTCGACAGCAATTCGACATAGAAGAGCCCAAAGTAGGTGATTACTCCGAATTTGTTTTCGAAGGACGTGCCATGCGGCTTTACCGGATGCCCTCATCATCAAGGGCGTATCCATTAGCATTGGACAAGAAAGCAGCCGCTTACCGGATTATGTTTCAGGATTTACAGATATTGAAGTGAAGTTCAAGTATCAAGTATCAAGTATTAAATTATAAATGAATATGGCAACATTATTTTTGCAGTACCCGGCATGCAGCACATGCCAAAAAGCCAAGAAATGGTTAACAGAAAATAACATTGAGTTTACCAACCGCTTAATCGTAGAAGAAAATCCTACGGTGGAAGAATTAAAGGCATGGATTCCACGCAGCGGTCTGCCAGTGAAGAAATTCTTCAACACTAGCGGATTAGTATATAAAGAGCTGAAACTAAGCGAGAAGCTACCTGCAATGAGTGAGGAAGAACAGATAGCACTATTGGCAACCAACGGTAAATTGGTGAAACGCCCATTGGTAGTGACAGACAGCTTCGTTCTGGTAGGTTTTAAGCCCGATGAATGGGAAAAATTAAAATAATTGGAAATTTATTTACCCTAATATTTGCTGGTTCGAAAGTTTATACTACCTTTGCAGCCGCAAACACGGGAGTAGCTCAGTTGGTAGAGCACCGGTCTCCA
>OGPR01001077.1_pt1 | contig 24134 bp, 14 predicted proteins | sample 1552981 | NCBI WGS metagenome assembly OGPR01 (sample SAMEA2580260, study PRJEB22360) | human gut metagenome | biome: human gut; feature: human-associated habitat; material: faeces | place: Denmark | collected 2008/2010 | reverse complement strand
GGCAGGTCCTGCAGGGCGATGACGTCCATGCCCATGTCGTTGGCGCTGCCGTGACCCTGCTCGTCCTCGCGCACGGCCTCGATAGCGCTCACGTACGTGTTGGCCGCGGACATCGCGGTCACGCAGGTCACGCCGCGGCGCACGGCCTCGGTGCGCAGAAGGTAGCCGTCGCCACGAGAACCCGGGCCATACGGCGTATTGACGATCACCGCGATCTTGCCGTCGGCGATCAGGTCGCCGATGTTGGGACGCTCGCCATCGTGCGGGCCGCTGATCTTCTCCACGACCTCGCACGTCACGTTGCCTCCACGCAGCACGCGCGCCGTGCCCTCAGTGGAGCAGATGTCAAAGCCCAGGTAGCGCAGGATGCGAGCGACCGAAAGGATATGACGTTTGTCGCGGTCGCACACGCTAATGAACACCTTGCCGCTACTGGGATCGGGCAGCTTGTAGTCGATCGCCAGCTGCGTCTTGGCATATGCCTCGGGATAGCTCTTGGCGATACCCATGACCTCGCCTGTCGACTTCATCTCGGGGCCCAGAATAACGTCGGCTCCCGGGAAACGGCCCCAGGGCATAACGGCTTCCTTCATGCAGAACCAGTCCAGCTGACGCTCGTCGTTCGGCAGGCCCAGGCTCGCGATGGAATCGCCCGCCATGATACGCGCCGCGCACTTGGCCAGCGGCACGCCGGTTGCCTTGGAGATGAACGGCACGGTGCGGCTCGCGCGCGGGTTGGCCTCGATCACGTAAACGGTCTCGCCCTTAATGGCGTACTGCACGTTGACCAGGCCGCGTACGCCCAGCGCCATCGCGATGCGGCGCGTGGTCTCGCGAAGCTTTGCCTGCAGGCTCTCGCTAAAGCTGAACGGTGGGATGCAAGTCGCAGAGTCGCCGGAGTGGATACCGGCCTCCTCGATATGCTCCAGAATGCCGCCGATGTAGACCTCTTCGCCATCGCACAGGGCGTCGACATCGGACTCGATCGCACCCTCCAGGAAACGGTCGAGATACACCGGGTAGTCGGGGCTAATGCGCGCAGCCTCGGCCATGTAATCGCGCAGATGCTCGGCATCGTAGGCGATCATCATGCCGCGGCCGCCCAGCACGTAGCTCGGACGCACCAGCAGCGGGTAGCCGATGTGCGCGGCCACGGCCTCGGCCTCCTCAAACGAGGTGGCCTGGCCCGCCGGCGGGTACATGATGCCAAGCTTGTCGAGCAGAGCGGCGAAGCGCTCGCGGTCCTCGGCAAAGTCGATGGCATCGGGCTTGGTACCCATGATGTTCACGCCGCTCTCCTCGAGCATACGCGCCAGCTTAAGCGGGGTCTGGCCGCCGAGCGTCACCACGACGCCGTCGGGTCGCTCAACGTCGATAACGTCCATGACGTCCTCGTAGGTGAGCGGCTCAAAGTACAGGCGGTCGGATGTGTCGTAGTCAGTCGAGACGGTCTCGGGGTTGCAGTTGACCATGATGGTCTCGAAGCCGCGGGCCGCCAGCGCGTAGCTCGCGTGCACGCAGCAGTAATCGAACTCGATACCCTGGCCAATGCGGTTGGGGCCGGCGCCCAGGATCATCGCTTTGGGCTTGTCCGCCGGCGTGGTCTCGTCGGGAGCCACGCACTTCTTGGCATCCGGGCTCGTGCGGTAGATGTTCTCGTACGTCTTGTAGTGGTATTCCGTGGCGCTCGAGAACTCCGCAGCGCAGGTGTCGACCGTCTTCATGCTGGGAACCACGCCCAGACCCTTGCGGTAGGCGCGCACAAAGCGCTCGTCCGAGCCGGTCAGCGCGGCAATCTCGGCGTCGCTCGTACCATACTGCTTGAGCAGGCGCATCGCGTCGGCGTCAATGTCCTCCACACGCAGGCCGCGGACGCTCTCCTGGACCTGCACCATGTCATTGATACGGTTGAGGTACCACGGATCGATACCGCAGATGGCATGGATGCGAGCGATGTCCCAGCCACGGCGCAGGGCCTCGACCACAAAGAAGATGCGGTGCTCGGTTGGCGTTGCCACGGCTTGAGCGAGCTCATCGTCGCTCAGTTTGTCGGCACCTTCCTTGCCACCGGCACAAATGCCCTGATGCCCGTCCTCCAGCGAACGCATGGCCTTGCCAAAGGCCTCCTCAAAGGTGCGACCGATCGCCATGATCTCGCCCACGGCCTTCATGCGCGTGGTGAGCGTAGGATCAGTGCCCTTGAACTTCTCGAAGGCAAAGCGCGGCACCTTGACCACGCAGTAGTCAATCGTGGGCTCAAAGCAGGCAGGCGTTGCCTTGGTGATGTCGTTGACGATCTCGTCGAGCGTATAGCCCACAGCCAGGCGCGCGGCGGCCTTGGCGATGGGGAAACCCGTGGCCTTGGAAGCGAGGGCGGACGAACGGCTCACGCGCGGGTTCATCTCGATGACGATCAGGCGGCCGGTGTTGGGGTTCACGGCAAACTGCACGTTGGAGCCACCGGTCTCGACGCCGATCTTCTCCAAGATGGCGAGCGAGGCCACGCGCATGCGCTGATACTCAAGGTCGGAGAGCGTCTGCGCCGGCGCCACGGTGATGGAGTCGCCGGTATGCACGCCCATGGGGTCGAGGTTCTCGATGGAGCACACGATGATGCCGTTGCCGGCGTGATCACGCATGACCTCCATCTCATACTCTTTCCAGCCCTCGATGGACTCCTCGACCAGCACCTCGTGGGCAGGCGAGAGCTCCAAGCCCTGGCTCACGATGGAGACGAGCTCCTCGTGGGTGTGAGCGATGCCGCCGCCGGCGCCGCCGAGGGTAAAGCTCGGGCGCAGTACGCAGGGATAACCCACGCGCTCGGCGATAGCCTCGGCGTCGGCCACGCTGTAGGCATAGCCCGAGCGCGCGACCTCCAGGCCAATCTCGGCCATGGCCTCGTTAAAGAGCTTGCGGTCCTCGCCGCGCTCGATGGCGGCCAGGTCGCAGCCGATCATCTCGACGCCGTACTTGTCGAGCGTACCGTCTTTCGCCAGCTCGACGGCGGCGTTCAGACCGGTCTGGCCGCCCAGCGTGGGCAGCAGCGCGTCCGGGCGCTCTTTCTTGATTACGCGCTCGATAAACTCGGCGGTGATGGGCTCAACATAGGTGCGGTCGGCAAGACCCGGGTCGGTCATGATGGTCGCCGGGTTGGAGTTGACCAGGATGACCTCAAAGCCATCCTCCTTGAGCACCTTGCAGGCCTGGGCGCCGGAGTAGTCAAACTCGCAGGCCTGGCCGATGACGATGGGGCCCGAACCAATGACGAGGATACGCTTGATGTCAGTACGTTTCGGCATGTTAGTTCTCCTCGGTCTCGGTCGCAGCGGAACCATTGTCGGCAAAGTTCCAGCCCTGCAGGCGGTCCTTCGCGGTGTCGATGTCCAGGTAGTTCTCCTCGCCGTCCATGAGTCGCGTAAAGGCGGTAAAGAGATAGTGGGCATCGGTGGGTCCGGGCGAGGCCTCGGGGTGGTACTGCACCGAGAAGCACGGCGCGTCGAGCAGCTGGATGCCCTCGGCGGTGCCGTCGTTGAGGTTCACATGCGTCAGGCGAATGCGGCCGAAGCGCTCGTTCATCACGACTGGCGCGATGCCGCGGCGCACCCAGACGCGCAGATCCCCATCGGCCGCATGCTCGGTCTCGCCGCCGGAAAACTCGGGGACAAGCTTGCCCAAGCTGGGGAACAGCAGACCAAAGCCATGGTTTTGCGCGGTAATCTCCACGCGACGGCTTACCAGGTTCATGGCCGGCTGGTTGCCACCGCGGTGACCGAACTTAAGCTTTTCCATCTGAGCGCCGCAGGCCAGGCTGATCATCTGGTGACCAAGACAAATACCAAAGACCGGCACCTTGCCGATCAGCTGCTGCACCTGCTCGTAGGTCTCCACCACGGCGTCGGGGTCGCCGGGACCATTGGACAAAAAGACGCCATCGGGATTCATGTCGAGCACCTCACTCGCGGGCGTATCCCACGGCACGACGGTAAGGTCGCAGCCGGCGCGGACCAGACCCTCCAGAATGCCGCGCTTCACACCGCAGTCGTAGGCGACCACTTTGTGACGGGCAGGAGCGGCAGCCGTAAGCGCAAAGTCATGCGTGGCAGGCAGGTCGGCGGCCACAAACTCGTGAGGTACGGGGCAACTTACGGTCTTGACCAGGTTCTCGCCTACCAGCGTGGGCGCTGCGGCCAGACGCTCGGCAAGCTCGTCGACGTCGAAGATCTCGGTCGAAATAATGCCCATCTTGGAACCATTGTCGCGCAGGTGGCGCACCAGGGCGCGAGTGTCGACACCCTCGATAGCGACGATGCCGTGAGCGCGCAGGTACTCCGGCACGCTGACGGCCGAGCGCCAGTTAGAAGGCGTGGCGCACATGTCGCGAACGATCATGCCGCGCATGGCCGGAGCGCTCGCAGGGCGCACGGCGTCGCCGGGGAAGGCCGACTGGACGTCGGTCTCGTCGATACCGTAGTTGCCGATCTGCGGATAGGTCATGGTTACGATTTGGCCGGCATAACTCGGGTCGGTCATGACCTCAAAGTAGCCCTCGAGCGAGGTGTTGAAACAAACTTCGCCGGTCGCGGTGCCCTCGGCGCCGCATGCACGTCCATAAAAAATGGTCCCATCCTCAAGATACAGGATGCAGGGACCGCAGGTGCCCTTGCTGGTTTTGGCCAGCATACGCTGGCAAAGCTCGCTGGGCGCGAAGGTGCGGGCGGCAGCGCCCGCGGTATGGTTGTTCGCCATAATTCTCCTTCCCGGTCTCACAGGACCGGCTTAAAGGTGTGTAGTTAGGCCTCGCGGTATTGTAACCGCAAGCATGCCTCATGGCGTTAATTTCATCGAAATGTTTACGAAATGATAATTATGACTTTCTATGCATAATGATTTCTCTGGGACGGGGATTAAAAAATCATCCCGCGGGGCTTGTGGCTCACGCGGGATGATGGCGTCTTATTTTTTCTTGTCCTGCTCCAGCAGTTCGGACGGTGTGCGATCGGGCTTGCCGCCACGGAAAATCTCGCGGCCATGCAGACGATGCTCCAGATCGCGCTCGGCTTTTTCCTCGTCAATCTTGGTCTGGCTCACCACCGGGTCCTCAATCAACGACGACACCGAGTTCACCTGCTTCTGAATGCGCTCGGCGATGGTGTCATCCATACTCACGATGCGCATCTTCCAGTCGATACTCGTGGCGTTGGATGAGCTCTTGGTCCACACGAACGTCAAAATGGCGCTCTGGTGGCCGCGCGCGGGGAACATGCCAAAGAAGGAATCGTGCTGAATGTTGCTATCCTCGTCGATATAGGCGTGAACGTTATACACCACGCGGTCGATCTTATCGTTGAGCAACGCGTTGGTCGCAAGCGCCGCGGCCTGAATCTGCCCGTTGGACAGCAGCTCGAGCTCGTTGGCAGACGATGTGTCCAACACCGTCACCTCGACCGTGCCCGTGCGTTCATCGGCTTCATCGACGGTAAAGTCGAGCGGGAACTGCGTAAAGCCGTTGCCCCATTCAAGTCCACCCTTGAGCGCGGTCGAAACGGTATCGACCGAAACGCTCTCGGACAGGTTGGCGGTGTTCAGACGACGCATCACGCCGTAGCCAATCTGCATGCCCACGATCAGCACCAAAATACCGATGACCACGGCCATCGCGGTCTTCGTAATGGTATGGCTCACCTGCGAGCCCGAAGGATCGTCCTCGGACAGCGGGTCGATATGTTTTGCCTGGCTCGCGCGGTCCTCGCTGCGCAGCTGCGCTAGCGCCGCTTTGTCACCGCGCTTGGCCGCAGCCTCCTTCTCACGCATGCGCTCGGTACGCTTTTTGGCGAGCGTGGGATCCAAGACGCCGGATGCATCGATTTCGGAGAATAACTCCGTCACTTCTTCCGGAGTCAAAGGGTTCTTGTCAGCCATAAACTTCCTGTCATATCAATCAGTCGAGCTCGTGCGCACGCGCACCTTCGAACTGCATTCGATAGTAACGGGCATAGGTGCCGCCACGGGCGAGAAGCTCCTCGTGCGTGCCACGCTCCACAACGCGACCATGCTCAACGGTCGCAATCTCATCGGCATGCTTAATGGTCGAAAGACGGTGGGCGATAATAATCGTGGTGCGGCCGCGTGCCAGCTCTTCGAGTGACTCCTGCACCGCCTCCTCGCTCTCGTTATCCAAAGCACTCGTCGCCTCGTCCAAAATCAGGATCTTGGGGTTCTTGAGAAACACGCGCGCGATGGCAACGCGCTGCTTCTGTCCGCCCGAAAGACGGCTGCCGCGCTCGCCCACCACGGTGTCGTAGCCCTGCGGAAGCGACTCGATAAAGGCATCGATGTTGGCGCGACGGGCGGCCTCGGCGATCTCTTCTGCCGTGGCGCCCGGCTTGCCGTAGGCGATGTTCTCGCCAATCGTACCGTCAAATAGATAGACATCCTGCTGCACCAGGCCGATGGCGCGGCGCAGGCTCTGCTGCGTCACATCGCGCACGTCCTGACCGTCGATGCTAATGGATCCGGTAGCCACGTCATAAAAGCGCGGCAGCAGCGAACAGATTGTGGACTTGCCGCCGCCCGAAGGGCCAACCAGCGCGATGGTCTGCCCGGGCTTGATGGACAGATTCATATGGTCGATAACGGGACGCTCGCCGGCATATCCCTCGCCCAGCTCGACATCCTCGTAGTTAAAGCACACGTCGTGATACTCCACGGCGCCGGCAGTCACCTGCAGATCCGTAGCGCCCGGCTTGTCCTGGATATCCGGCGCGGTCGAGAGCGCCTCGTCCATACGTTTAAAGCCGGCGATAGCCTTCTGATACGTTTCGGCCGAATTGACGAGCGTCTCGAGCGGCGTGCAGAACAGCGAAATATAGAGTGCAAAGGTCGCCATATCGACCGCCTGCAGCTGTCCCTGGGCGACCAGCCAGCCGCCCAGCAGCACCACGATCACATAGAGCACACCCGAGAGCAGGCCATACGTCGCGGTATAGACGCCCATGGCGTGATACATGTTCTCCTTGGACGAAAGGTAGCGATCGTTAGAGGCACGGAACTTGGCGCGCTCGGTCTCCTCGTTGGCAAAGCTCTTGACTACGCGCATGCCCGCAAGCGAATCCTGCAGCTGCGCATTGATGCCGCTGATCTTTTTGCGGTTGTCGCTAAAAACCTCGCGCATACGCATGTTCTGCCAAAACATGATGACCGCAAACGCCGCCGTCACCACGGCCATGGCGAGCGCCAGCACCGGGGCGATGGTAAAGAGGATTGCAAACGAGCCAATAATCTCGATGCCGCAGATGATGATCCACTCGGGCACGTGGTGTGCCGCCTCGCAGATATCGAACAGATCGTTGACCACGCGGCTCATCATGTCGCCCGAACTGTTGCGGTCGAAGTACGCAAAGCTAAAGCGCTCGTACTGGTCAAACAGGTCCTCGCGCATCTTGGACTCCATGCGCGCACCCATCACGTGGCCCCAGTAGCTCACAAAGTAGCGGCAGGCGCAGCGAACGGCATACATCAGCACCAGCCCCACCGCGATCATACCGAGCGCCTGCATAATGGCAGCCTGGCCCTGGGTAAACAGCCCACCGGTCAAATTGCGCAGGATAATGGGGAACGCCAGGTCAATGGCGGCAAGCACCAGAGCACAAACAGTATCAGCAACAAAAAGCCCCATCTGGGGCTTGTAATAAGACAAAAACCTCTTAAACATAATCACCTTACGCGGTTTTACCAAACCGCGTTTCGTCTCGACGCTGCAAGTGCTCCATTTGGACAATCTGGCCTTCAATCGTCGGTCGCGTATATCCATACGCTTCCCTCCTCTTTTAGGCCACCTTGTCTCAAATGGAGCACTTTCGCTGACTTACACAAACCTGCGGGATCATCCCCGCTCGTTAAAGCTCGGCCCCGCCCAGCCTGTGCGCGATGCTATCGCAGGCCAAGGCGCCTACGACGGTCTTGGCGTCTTCGATCTTGCCGTCGAGCACGGCGTCGATCAGCTCGTGCAGCGGTACTAGGTCAACGTTGACAAACTCGTCATCGTCGGGATCGGGCGCATCAAACTCGAGCTTGGTAGCCAGGTAGATGTGAATGATCTCGTCGCAAAAACCGCAGGTCGTGACAATCGACGTCAAAAAGCGGATGCGGCCGGCCTTAAAGCCCGTCTCCTCGTGCAGCTCGCGCTTGGCGCAATCGAGCGGGTCCTCGCCCGGATCGAGCTTGCCGGCGGGAATCTCGACCGTCACGCGGTCGATGGCGGTGCGGTACTGACGCACCAGCACGATCTTGCCGCTCTCGGTCAGCGCCACAACGGCCGCCGCACCCGGATGGCGAACGATATCGCGGGCGCTGCGGTGACCGTTGGGCAGTTCAACCTCAAGACGGTGGACGTCGAGGATCTTGCCCTTCCAGGCACACTCCTCTGAAAGAATCTTCTCGTGCAGCTCAGCATCGTGCGGGTCGTCGTCCCCCAGCACCAGCGCCGGTTCGTCGGCAACCTCGCCGCCCGGCTCGCCCTCTGCGTGTCCGTACGCGCGACCGTCTTCCTCGACGATCTGCGCGTCCACGAGCTCTTCGTTCTTATCGTCCATCCGTCTCATTCCTCTCGGATTTTAGGCATCCCAGGCGTCGCGGCCGCGCAACGCGCGCAGGCCAATGTCGTGACGCAGGGTCTTACCCTCAAAGTCGATCTTCTCGCAGGCCTCGTAGGCAAGGTCGCGGGCGTTCTCGAACGTGTCGCCCAGCGCGGTCACGGCGAGCACGCGACCGCCGTTTGTCACGAGCTTGCCGTCCACCACAGCGGTGCCGGCGTGGTACACCGTCACGTTCTCCATGGCCTCGGCATCCTCGATACCGGTAATGACCTTGCCCTTCTCGTAGCTGCCGGGATAGCCCGCACTCGTCAGGACAACGGCCACGGCCCACTCGTCACGCCAATCGAGCTCAACCTGATCGAGTTCGCAGTTGGCGCAGGCGAGCATGACCTCGACCAGGTCGTTCTTAAGGCGCGGCAGCACGACCTGCGTCTCGGGATCGCCAAAACGGGCATTGAACTCCAGCACCTTGGGGCCGGCGGGGGTAAGCATAAAGCCGCCGTACAGGCAGCCGCGGTAGTCGATACCCTCGGCAGCGAGCTCTGCCACGGTCCGCTCCATGACCTTCACCATGGTGGCGTGCTCCTCGTCGGTCACGATGGGCACCGGACTGTAGACGCCCATGCCGCCGGTGTTGGGGCCTTTGTCGCCCTCGAGCGCACGCTTGTGATCCTGCGAGGTGGCCATGGGACGCACGGTCTTGCCGTCGGTAAAGGCCAGCAGCGAGCACTCGGGGCCAACGAGCATCTCCTCGATAACCACCGTGTTGCCGGCATCGCCAAAGGTGCCGCCAAAGCACTCACGCACGGCTTCCTCGGCCTGCTCAAGTTCGGTCGCCACGATAACGCCTTTGCCCGCGGCAAGGCCGTCGGCCTTCACGACCAGCGGAGCGCCCTGCGTGCGCTCAGGGGGGAGGCCCGAGGCCTCAGGGGAAAAGGAGCCATAGGCTGCCGTCGGGATACCGGCACGCTCCATGAGCTGCTTGGAGAACAGCTTGGAGCCCTCCATCTGGGCACCCTCGGCACCCGGGCCAAAGCAGGGAATACCCGCCGCGCGCACGGCGTCGGCCACGCCCGCCACGAGCGGAGCCTCGGGGCCAATCACAACGAGTCCGCATCCATGGCTCTGCGCAAACGCCGCCACGGCAGCAGGATCGCAATCGTCGAGAACCACATTCTCGCCGCAGCTCGCGGTGCCGCCGTTACCCGGCGCGATGTAGAGCTTGCCGGCGCGCGGTGATGCTGCGAGCTTGGCTGCCAGAGCATGCTCGCGGCCGCCGCTGCCCAACAACAGGATGTCGATGGTTTGAGTGTCCGCCTTCAAGGGTGCCTCCTCTATGGATTACCGGCCCGCTCCGCGCGGGCCCATTACAAGCAAATATACCCCTCGGCCGCCCATCTGGGCTGCAAAGGGGTATATCGCAATAACCAAATAGTCCCGATTACTTCCAGAATCGGTTGATGATCTGCTCGCGACCGGCGCCAACGCCGATGAACGTCACGCGGGTGTGTGCCAGATCCTCGATAAACGCCACGTAGTCCTGAGCCTCCTGCGGCAGCTCGTCAAAGCTGCGGCAACCGGTGATGTCGCACTTCCAGCCAGGGAGCTCCTCGTAGATGGGCTTGGCATGCTCAAAGCGCACCTGATGCTCGGGCACGCTGGTGTAGCGCTCGCCATCGACGTCGTAGGCCACGCACACCTTAATGGTGTCGAAGGCCGAAAGCACGTCGAGCTTGGTCATGGCGATATCGGTGAGGCCGTTGACGCGCGAGGCATAGTTGGCAATGGGGCCGTCAAACCAGCCGCAGCGACGACGGCGACCGGTGGTCACGCCGTACTCGTAGCCCTCCTCGGTCAGCGTGTGGCCGGCCTCAGACTCATAGGAGAGCTCGGTGGGCATGGGGCCCGAACCGACGCGGGTGATATAGGCCTTCATGACGCCCAACACGCGGTCGACGTTCTTCATGCCGACGCCGGAACCGGTAATGGCGCCGCCGGCGGTGCAGTTAGAAGACGTCACGTACGGATAGGTGCCGTGATCGATATCGAGCAGCGTCGCCTGGGCGCCCTCAAACAGCAAGTCCTTGCCCTCGTCAATCATATTGTTGAGCAACAGGCTCGTCTCGGTGATGTAGGGGCGCAGTCGCTCGGCCATGGGCAGGTACTCGTCGCAAATCTGGTCCACGGTGTAGGTGGGCAGGTTGTAGATAAGCTCCAGCTCGGGGTTCACGCGGGCAAGCGCGGTCTCCAGCTTATCGCGGAACAGCGCCTCGTCCAGCATGTCCTGCATACGCAGGCCAATGCGGGCCATCTTGTCCTGGTAGCACGGACCGATGCCGCGCTTGGTGGTACCGATGTTCTTCTTGCCGAGCTTCTGCTCAAAGGCGCCATCCAGATCGATGTGGTACGGCATGATGACATGCGCGTTGCCGCTGATCTTGAGATTCTTGGTGGTAATGCCGTCGGCCTCGAACATGTCAATCTCCTCAAGGACAACCTTGGGGTTGACGATGCAGCCGTTACCGATTACCGACACGTGGTCGGAATACATGATGCCGGAGGGCACCTGGTGCAGGCCGTACTTCTTGCCGTTGACGACGATGGTGTGGCCGGCGTTGTTGCCGCCCGAGTAGCGCACGACGGCATCAAAGTCGCCGGCGACCAGGTCGCAGATCTTACCCTTGCCCTCATCGCCCCACTGGGCACCGACCAAAACGGTTGACGGCATGTTTACTCCTTACATTCATGGACTGTCCGCGCACCGCAAGCGCGCAGAAGCACAAAACATTCCCAGTATACCCGTGTAACGGGCGCCTGTCCTACTCCTCGGTATGCGCCCCATCAAGCTCATAGAACTTGGTGGATGCCGGCAGGAACATCAGGTCGACGTCGCCGATCGGGCCCGAACGGTTCTTAGCCACGACGATACGCGTGACGCCCTCGTCGGGTCGGTCGTCGCGCGAGGCCTCGGCCTCGTCGGCGGATCGGTCCAAGAACATGACGATATCGGCGTCCTGCTCGATGGAGCCCGATTCACGCAGGTCGGACAGCTGCGGGCGCTTGCCGGTACGGGATTCAACCTGACGCGACAGCTGCGACAGCGCGATCAGCGGAATCTTGAGCTCCTTGGCCATGATCTTTAAACCACGCGACATCTCGGAGACCTCGACGGTGCGGCTCTCGGAACGACGTCCCGGCGGGGGGCTCACCAGCTGCAAGTAGTCCAGGATGATGATGGCCTTCTCCTTGTTATGGAGCATGCGGCGGCTCTTGGCGCGAATCTCGGTCACCGTGGTGCCGGGCGTATCGTCAATCAAAATATCGAGCTTGGACAGCGTCTGCGTGGCCTCATTGATGTTGGCCCACTGCTCGGGACTAATGCGGCCCGTACGGAAATCGCTGATCGAGATCATGGCATAGGCGCAAATCAGACGCTGGGCAATTTCCTTGCCCGACATCTCCAGCGAGAAGAAGCCGACGGTATAGCCCGCGGCGGCGGCATTGAGCGCCAAGTTCAGGGCGAACGACGTCTTACCCACGGCGGGGCGGGCGCCGATGATGATGAGCTGACCTTCGCGGAAACCCATGAGCATACGGTCGAGCGACGGGAAGCCCGTGGGCACGCCTGCAGCCTGACCGCCAGCCTTGCACACTTCCTCGGCCTCGTTATAGGCCTCGACCATAAACTCGGTCAGCGTCTTGTAGCTCGACTTAACCTCACGCGCCGTGACCTTGAGCAGCTTGCTCTCGGCCAGCTCCACGACCTCTTTGGTGTCGGTGGGGGCGTTGTAGGCCAGCGCGTTGATCTCGTTGGTGGCGCCAATCAGCTCACGCAACATCGAGTCGCGACGAACGATGGCGGCATGGTGCTGCCAGTTGACGAGCGACAGAGTCTGTCCCATCAGCTCCAAAATGTACGCCTCGCCGCCCACGGCATCGAGCTTGTTGATGCTTCGCAGGTAATCGATCAGCGAGATGGAGTCGATGGGGATGCGACTGTTGTACATATCGACCATCGCGGTATAGATGGTCTTATGAATGGGCCGGTAGAAGTCATCGGGCTGCAGCTCGACCTGGGCCTCTTCGACCACCTCGGGCGATAGCAGCATAGCGGCCAGTACGTTGGCCTCTGCATCTTGGTTTTGGGGGAGACCCAATTTGGAACCACGGTCCTCGACCGTCAACCCCGTCTCCCTATCGTCATATGCCATGAGCGTCCTCATTCATATCGCTTGCGAGCATCCATAGTATCAGCCACGGCTATAAATCAAGCCGCGCCTTGGCAATCATCACCGAACCAAGCGGATGAACGGTCCCATACGCGGGACCGCATCTCAATGACTGCCACGACACTCACCCAGCGCAAAAAATAAAAGGGCGCCCTGGTCTCCCAGAGCGCCCTTCTTAGAACAAGATTGTTGCGTTGCAGCAAATGCTACTCGGCAGCAGCCTCGGTCTCGACCTCGGCGGTCTCGGTCTCGGCGACCTCAGCGGTCTCCTCAACCTCAGCCTCGGCAGCGAGCTCCTCGGCGGTAACGCCGACGAGAACGACAACCTCGGCCTTGATCTCGCGGTACAGCGAGATAGCGACGGTGTGGGCACCGGCAACCTTGATGGGCTTACCGAGCTCGACGCGCTTGCGGTCGATGTCCATACCGAGCTGATCCTTGATGGCGTCAGCGATCATAGCGGCAGTAACGGAGCCAAAGAGGATGCCCTCGTCGCCAACCTTGACGTCAACGGTGACCTGCTTGCCCTCGAAGGCAGCCTTGGTCTCGTTGGCGGTAGCCAGACGGACGGCCTCGCGCTTGGCGATGTTGTTGCGACGCTCGTCGAGCTGCTTGAGGTTGCCCTTGGTGGCGGCAACAGCGAGCTTCTTGGGGAACAGGAAGTTCTCAGCGTAACCCTGAGCGACCTCTACGACGTCACCCTCGCCGCCCTTGCCCTTGATCTCATCGAGAAGAATAACCTTCATGATGCGTCTCCCTTCTTAGCCGCGGTCGCGGTTGCCACGAGAGGAAACCACGGGGACGGTGTACGGCAGGAGAGCCATCTCGCGGGCGCGCTTGATGGCGTTGGCGATGTCATGCTGATGCTGCGTGCAAGCGCCAGTGACGCGACGGGGCTTGATCTTGCCACGATCGGTCATGTACTTACGGAGAAGCTGAGTGTCCTTATAGTCGATGAACTCAGTGTTCTCCTTGCAGAACTGGCAGTACTTACGACGCGGCTGACGTGCAGAATAATCATTAGCCATGTCAAAATACCTTTCATTTGGCAACTTCGGCGAGCCGAAGCCGCCTCTCACTCAAAAATAGGTGAACAACCCTTAGAACGGGATGTCCTCATCGTAGACGTCGACCGCGGGCGGCGTAGCCACCGGTGCGGCAGGACGTGCTGCGGGCGCGGGAGCTGCGGGGGCGTAACCGCCCTGATCGTAGCCACCCTGGCCACCACGGGAGCTCATAAACTCGATCTCATCGACGATGACCTCAAGCTTGCTCCTGCGCTGACCGTCGCGCTCCCAAGAGCTGTAGCGCAGCTTGCCCTCGATCGCGACCTTGTTTCCCTTTGCCAGGAAACGGCTCACGGCCTCGGCGCGGGTGCCAAACATAGTGCAGTCGACAAAGTTGGGATAGTCCTCCCACTCGCCAGTCTGCGCGTTGCGGCGACGATCGTTCACGGCGACGCCAAAGGACAGAACCTGGGTTCCGCCGGCGGTGGCGCGCAGTTCGGGATCGCGGGTGAGGTTACCGGTGATGTTCACTCGATTGATGCTCATAACTCACTACTTCCTCTTGGGGCACAAGCCCAGTCCAAAACGACAGTCTTACTCCTGGTCGTCGCGACGGACGATCATGTGGCGGACCACAGCGTCGGTGATGCGCAGGACGCGATCAAGCTCGGCGATCTGGGTAGGATCTGCGTGGAAGTTGATGAGGGTGTAGTCACCATCGGTGAGGTCGTTGATCTCGTAGGCGAGCTTGCGCTTGCCCCACTCGTCAACGGAGTCGACCTTGCCAGCGCCCTCAGCGATCGTGGTATCGATACGCTTCATAACAGCGAGACGAGTCTCGGGGTCGAGCGACGGGTCAACAAAGAACAGCAGTTCATAAGCCTTCATATTGTCACCTCCTCTGGGCAAATGTGGCTTCAGGTCGTGAAGGTGCGCCTGAAGCAGGAAAAGACTTGGTAATAATATCTTTCAACCTCCCGGGCTGCAAGAATATGCAGCTACAACCTCATGACCTCCACATATGTCCATGCTCGCACGACGTTTCATGCGCATTCCAACCAAATGCTGACCAAAAGCTTGACGAATCTGTGGACAAGATACGGTGCCGTGGGGACAAGCTGAGCCAAGTCGCAGGTCAACGGGCGCATGGTTGTGGTCGCAAAATGCATACCGGTGGTCCACAGCACCACCCAAAGATTTTTATATTCATTGCCAAGTCGCTTATGAATACCCCTTTTGAACAATTGAGTTGATCAACCACACTGGTCGGAAGCCGTTTTTTGGCACCTCGAACCCCACTGCAACGCCAAGCGCGGCCAAGCGTTTTAAAAAATGCCAACTTTTCTGTTTGCACTTTGCGATTCCTCGTGTATACTGACTTTCGCATTTAACGGAGAGTTGTCCGAGTGGCCGAAGGAGCACGATTGGAAATCGTGTAGGCGTCAAAAGCGTCTCCAGGGTTCAAATCCCTGACTCTCCGCCAGTTAATTCCAAAGCAGGCCTTCGAGCCTGCTTTGTTTTTACCCCACGCGGAGGGGTGGCAGAGTGGTTGAATGCGGCGGTCTCGAAAACCGTTTGGCCTGTATAAGGTCACGAGGGTTCGAATCCCTCCTCCTCCGCCATTTTGGTTGAGAAAGCTCCCAGATCGGGGGCTTTTTTCTTTTAAGTCCCTTACAAGCAAATACGGCGGAGGAGGAGGGATTCGAACCCGCCAGGGCGCAAAGCGTAAAGAAAACGCGCCAGTGGCGCGTTTTTAGCGCAGCGCGGTCGGCGTAAGCCGACCGGATAAATTTTGAGCAAAGCTCAAAATTTGGACATCCCTCCTATTCGACCACGCCCCCATCGCGTTCAGCATCAACCCGGATCCCCAAACATGGAACCTATGACCGTACCCAGTCCCGACCGTTTGCCGAGCAATAGGGTCGCAATCGGCGCCGAACATGTACTATGTACGGGCATTGTCTAAACCCGTAACTCAAAGGACCCCATCTTGCCCGTTGCCGCCGCTATGATCGTTACCGCACACGCCTCGGATGCCATGGTTGCCATCCCGTTTTGGCTCGAGATGTTCGCCGTCGTCGCGGCATCGATCTCGGGCGTGTTGGTCGCACGCGAGCACAAACTCGACCTGGTGGGCGCCGTCGCGCTCGCCGTGGTCTGTGGACTGGGCGGCGGTCTTTTGCGCGATATGACGCTGCAGGTGGGCAACGTCTACATCCTCAACCAACCGATGGCGCTCCCGCTCTCCATCGCCACCGCGGCCATCATCTACATCTTCCCGGCAATCGTCGACAAGCCCGAAAAGCTCATTCCCCTGCTCGATATCATCTCGGTGGGTATTTATGCGGCAACCGGCGCAGACAAGGCGCTGGTCTACGGCTTTGCGCCGGCGGTGTGCATCATGATGGGCTTTTTTACCGCGGTGGGCGGCGGCATGCTGCGAGATGGTTTTATGGGTGTGGTGCCGGGTATCTTCCAGCGCACCAACTTCTATGCCATCGCGGCCATCGCCGGATCGGCAAGCTATGTTTGCCTTGTCATGAGCGGCTTGGTCAGCAATGTCGTCGCACTGGTCGTTTGCGTCGTGGTGACCATGGGACTACGCTGGCTGTCGCTGCGCTTTGATATCAAAAGCCCCACCGAGGATGACATCGCACGCTTTTTGCATCGCAAAAAGTAGGTAGCGCGGGCTCATCCTTCGAAATGCAACCGAGAGGTTCTTTTAGAGCGCCCACGCGTTGGGTACCCTGTTAGGTATATGCCGAGTATCTAACGAAGGATTCACTATGCCCTGCAATCAACTCCCGTTGACCCAGCGCCGTAAAGCATGGGGCCGCATCACCATCCTATTCGCGCTCATCGCGCTGGCGATCACCGTGCTTCCCACGGCGTCGTTCGCCGGCACGGACACCGCAGGAAACGTACTTGCGACCGACAATGACGCCAATCCGTCCGGCGTCGAAGGTGACCTGTACTGGGCAGGTCAGGCCCTCAACTTGGATGATGTGTCCATCGGCCGCGATATCATCGCCGCGGGCGATACCCTCTCGATCCGTGACTGCACAGTGGGCGGCGCCGTCCGTCTGGCGGCACGCACCATCGACATTGCCAAGACCACGGTTGATGGCAGCGTGACCGTCGCTGGCCAGCATGTCGTGCTCAATTCCGACAGCACCGCCAACTGTTTCTACGCGATAGGCGAGACGGTTGCCCTGCGAGGCTCCACCAAGTCGGCAGCGCTTGCGGGCGACACGGTGACCATCGATGGCACCGTCAAGGGCGATGTCGAGGTTTGGGCCGACAAGCTCATCCTGGGCAAGAACGCCCACATCACCGGCACCGTGAACGCGCACGTCTCCGAGGACCCCGAGCGCGCCGCGGGAGCCGAGGTCGGTGCGCTCAAGATCGACCGCACCGAGAACGAGGATACTTCCACCGTTAACGATGTCATCGGCGGTATCGTCGCCGCGGCACTCTCGACCTGCTTTGTCGCTCTGCTGCTCGAGCTCATCTTTCCGCGCGCGACCGCCAGCGCCGCCGGCATGCTCCACCAGCGCTCCATGCCCCTGTGGGTGAGCGGTCTTCTGGGCACGATTGCTATCGTCCCCGCCGTCCTACTGCTGATTATCTCTATCGCTGGTCTGTCGCTTGCCGGAACCCTCTTGTGCGGCGTTATCGGCATCGCGTTGATGTCGAGTGCCTTTGCGGGGTGCGCGATCGCCCGCATGGTTGGACACAACCAAAACCGCTACGCCATGGCAGCCGTGGGCGGCGTAATCGCAGGCGCCCTCACGGGGCTTCCCCTCGTAGGTGACTTCATCAGCGGCGTGGCCTTTGTCTTTATGCTCGGTTACATCACCCAAATCATCTGGCGCAACCCCCGCGTCAAGCCGCAGCAGCCGGCTAACACGCCAGGACTCCCCACCGCTTAGCCACCAACCACCACAAAGGTGCCAGGTTACTTTGCACCAACAAACGAAGCGGGGCACTCGGTCATGTCGACCGGGTGCCCCGCTTTTCTTGGAGGGTTCTCTAGTAACTTTTTCAAAACCAATGATCATCAGGTCGGTAGGCCTGTGCGTCACTCGCTACGGAGGCAGTACGCCATTGAGCAAGAAGGGCAATTATTTTTCACGGCGACCTCCTCCCCGCTTGATGACGAGCGCGACAACAATAGCCGCCACTCCGATGGCAGCCAAAACCGCCACCAGTACCAACGTTCTATCTCCCGTCGAGGGCATAAAGCCTCGACCTGCTTCTTTGCTTGGGGTGTTGAGCACCGACAGCTCAATCGAACCCGTCCTGGCATCGGCGGTATCAACCCGCAGAGGGTTTTCGACCGATACGGTCACCTTGGGCTTCGCGGTCGCCACTTGTTTAACGTCCAGACCCTCAGCCGTAACCGTCACCGTACGCTTGCCCTCAAAGGCGGTGTAGCCCTTGGGTGCCGCGATTTCCTCGACGGTATAGACACCCGCGTCCACACCGCTCAATTCCACATGGCCATCCGCGTCCGTGGTGATGCACGCGTCGGCATCCGTCGACCACGAGCCGTCAGTCGTTAGGATGCGACCGCGGTCGTCGATGATGCGCAGTTTGGCACCCGCGAGCGGCTTATCGTCTGGGCTTGAGCGCTTGATCAGACTGAGTCCCCAGGTGTAGGCGCACGCGTCATCGCTCGGCGTGCGGGTGAAGCCGGCGTCGCCGGACTGGTCGGCGAGGGGAGAGCGCGGGTAGCGCAGGTACACCTCGTTGGGGTTGCCCTTCGCGATGCCGTGGTTGCACGCGCTGTTGAGCGGCGCGTTGTACACGGCGACCACGCGGGCGCCCGCGGTGAAGGCTTCGGTCCCGCCGAGCGCGGCGATAAGGTCGCCGGTGCGCACGGTGAAGGTCTTGCCGTCGGCCGCTACCTTGGTGGCGCACTGGGCCGTGATATCGGTCCAGCCCTTCGCGGGCTCGGTGCCGGCGCGGCCGTCCTTGCCGGTCTGGACCGCGTCAAAACCGCCGTCCGTGCCCGCCGCCACGTACACACGCATGCTCGCGGCCACCTTGGAGGGGTCGAGTCCCGCGCCCATGGTGTCGACGAACCGCACCGTATAGGTGTCGTAGGCCGTGAGCCCCGCCGGGACTGTGGCAGAGAGGCGCCAATACAGGTCGTCGGCGACCGTGGCGTCGGCGGCCTTCTGCCAGGCGGCGGTGCCGTCCTCCAGCACATGCTTTTGGACCTTGGGGGTCGCCGCCTTGGGCTTGACGGTAACGGCGCTGCCGCCCACCAGGGCCATGATCGGCGCGGTGCCGGCCTCGTTCTGGGAAATGGCGTCGTCGTCGGCGACGATGAGCCAGTAGCCGCAGGACAGCTCGGCCGTCGTGCCCGCGTTAAGAGCCACGGACACGGCACCAGGGCTCTGGAGGGAACGAGCGAGCTGTGCGCTCAGTGCGCTCGTAAGGTGGGAATCGGCGTTGAGCCACTCGGCAGCTTCCTGCGCGGTGGTCTGGGAATTGGGCATGCCGGCGCTGTGCAGCACGGGCAGGATGGCGTCGCGCGCGGCGTCGTTTGCCCAGGCGAGGTCGGTGGCGATCTTGGCGTCACTGTCGCCGTCGACGACGTTGGCGCTAAAGATCTGGTAGGCGTCGTAGCTGCTCGCCACGGTGCCACTCACCGTGATGGAACCGGTCGAGGTCGGCGCGGCCTGCGCGGATGCGGGGAACACAACCGCGCAGGTGCCGATCAGGAGGGCAAGCAGCGCAAACAAGATCGGGAAGGAGCAAACTTTCTTATTCACGACGCTCGCCTCCCTTCACATTCGCCTTGCGACGAATGTGCATCCAGGCCGCAGCAGCGCAAAGCACCGCCGCGCCGGCAAGGTACGTCAGAGTGACGCCCGACATACCAGAAAGGGGCAAAGAGGTGGAGTAGGTGTTGGTGAAAGTGGGGGTGTCGGTGAGGTCGTGGTCAGTGGTATCGTCGTTTATCCACTTGCCTTCGGAGTTAACGTATCCCTTCCTGTAGGTCACCGCACAGTCGATTCCTCCTTTGGTGTTATCCGTTGCCACAACATTGAACCTATAGACCGACTGATCAAACTTGTAATGCGGATAGGTCGAGCTTTCGTTCTCCTCGCGCACATAGTACGTGAAGGTCTTGGATCCATTTTCAAGGTCCTTGAGCTCATAGTCCTTCGTCTCGAATTTGACCGGCACAGTCTCGTTGCCGTTTTCGTCGGTTGTAGCTTTCGACGGATCGACTGTTACCGTTTCCGGATTGGTGAAGTTCTCGTCGTTCGCAAGTTCGAACTTGAACTTCTTCATCTCGCCGCCGTCGACCTCCTTGGTCACCTGAGGTTTCCAAGAGCCGCTGGAGGTGTACGAAGTGTACGTGTTGGTGAAGGTCTTTGATCCATCGGAGTTGACAATCGAATAATAGCCTTGGCCGTCATCATGCAGAGTGCCCAGCGATTTAGTTGAACCTCCGGAGTATTTAGTCACACTCGTGTTTATAAGCGTGTAGTTATGAACGCTGAGAGGTTTAAGCTCGTACTTGTCATTCGGCGTCGGAACAGACATAAGTTCAGTCACGTTATCCTTGAGCGTCCCCACAATCTCATACACAGCAGGGTCGTACTTGATGTAGGGATCATTACCAGCATCTTCAACCAGGTAGTATGTAATCTCGCCAGCCGAACTGCTCGGAGCAGACTGGTCACCAAGGTTAAACGTGATGTTGCCGTTTGCATCATTACCTGCATTTCCTACCTCAGTGCAAACGCCGCGATCGAATGTCCCATTCGCGAAAGGATCTTTCGAATCCTTGCGGTAGACCTTAAAGGTGAACTCATTCTTAGTGAGTGGTTTTTTCTTACCAGTCTGCGAATCGATTAGCTCCTTGGTCGCCTTAAGGCTTGGGTAGACATACGCGTCCGTTGGCTGACCCAAGTACAGATCACCATTCGACATGATGCCGCCACCATGGTCCCAGGAATAGTTGCCCGTGATGAAAGTTGTCGCATTATCCTGTGCATCAGTCGCCGCTTTATCCGTGGCCTCGACACCCGAGGTCAGGCCGATGCTATTTTTTACCCCAACAGCACCGTTGGCGGGGATGGTGATAGCTTCTTTAAGTTCGATGCTTCCCGAGTACTGGGCGTCTCCACCGCCGAGCATCTTACCGGTTACCACTGCGACCGGCGTTGCGTGATCCCGCGCTGCGAGGAAGAAATCGGCATGACCGGACTCGCGGAACGTGGGCGAACCGTATGCCTCTCTATCTTCAGTCTTATTAGTATCAGCAATACCACCACCTGAAAGATGGGGCGTACCATCATTACCACTGCCATCTGCCCGATTGTATTCTTTGAAATTTTGGTCTTTGCCAGCAGACGAATTACCAAAGATTGCCGTGCCCTTAGTGTTCGTTACCAACGTCTTGCCCGTCGGGCAGACTGCAACGCCACCGCCATAGCCGCCAGCGGTATTGCTGCTTATATAGGAGTAATAGACAAATAACCTGCCCGCATTATCTGCGGTATTCGAATCGCCCTGGACGAAGACACCGCCTCCGCCCCAGTCAAAGCGAGACATGCAGCGGTTATTAGTGATGTAGACTTTGCTGCCTGGAGTGCCGTTGTTGTCTAGAGTGTCGCCAATCATCGCGTCAACCTTCTGGCCCACTCGAATGCCAGCACCCTCAGATCGGAAGCTCACGTTAGAGGCAATAATTCCTCCCGTAATCTTGAGCCATGCCGTATCCTTGCGAGAATCGTCTCGCCCTTGATCGGTAACGTAAACGCCGCCACCGGCTTCATCAGAATAATTGCCAGTAATCTGGCCATCGGAAATGGTGACATGGGCGCATGTATGGGCAGCAAGCCCAGCTCCACCGTGGCAACCCGAGCCCTCTGTATTGCAGAATTTAACCATTCTATTATTCGTGATATAGCCACCAGAAACGGTCACGATGCCGCCCTCGGCCATAATGCCGCCACCGAGTCCCACGTCGAGTGTGCTATTACCGGAGATTATGCCACCGGTCACCGTGACTGCAGCCCCATTGGCATATACACCGCCGCCACTAGGAGCGCAGTTGCCCGCGATCACGCCCCCGGTGAGCTTGAGTGTGGCACCTTTGTTCTCCTGGACGCCAAGTTCGATGCCTGCGCCACGGCTCGTAGAGGTTGCACCGCAAACGTAGCCACCGCTCATATTGACGGTAGAGCCGTTCTCGGCATAGATGAGGCTGCCGACTTTGCAGCCCTTTTTCTGCGTAATAGCGCCACTTACGAGGTTAAACGTGCCATGTTGGTAAACGTTAATGAGCCTCATCGTGGAGTTCTTGGTGACTCCAACAATTGCGCCCTGAATAGTCGCCGTGTGCTCATAGATCTTCTCGGTGGTACCTGCACCACTTGCAGTCGATTCGGTTACGTAATAGGTAAGGTCAGTCGGAATGCCATTATCGTCATAAGACATCTTTGCCGTCTTGCCATAATTGTCAGGCGTCAGATGCTCGTCCTTATCTTGCAGCTGCTGGCCGTCGACAACATTCTCCTGAATGTACCCAGAGTCCACGTCGTCCACGACCGTAAGCGTCGCGCCCTTAGCAATATCAAACAGAGGCTTGCCAGCACTATCCTGCTTTATCTTGTGACCATTTAAGTTCAAGGTGATATTGATGAGATTGTCGCTGGACTGTTCGAGCCTAATCTCATCGTTATAGTCGATATCGGCCGTAAGCTTAAAAGTAGCAACGCCGTCTCCATCACGCAGTTCCTTGTTAAGGAGCTTTGAGCTCAGCTCTGCCGCGTTGCGAATTTCATAATCTGATTCATTCTCTGTAGCAGGCGCGATTGCGTCTTCATCATTAGTGTCGTCTTCGGCAGGCTGCTCGGCACCCTTGACTTCCGAGCCATCAGCAGTCGAGTCTGCTGCGACGGTGTCCTCGCTCGCGTCATTCTCAGCCTCGTCACTATTCAGCTTTTCGGTATCCCCGTTGTTGGTGTTTCCTACATCAGTAGACTCAGTTGAGGAACCACCCGCCGTTACGGTTTCCTCGGCAGAAACCGTCTGGGCATCGTTGGCAATGGCCTGCGAGATTGGAGGCATGACGAGCGACAGTACCAGGCTCAACACGGAGGCTCCGCACAAAACGCCTGCCAGCACACGGCGCGTCGCTTTATTACTCTGCTTAGATTTGTCTGAATTTGCTTTCATCGATGTCTCCTCCCCAAGAGACCGCGATCTTGCTCTTTCACTATCAAACGTATCTGCGCAATCTGAAATTGCGCACGCTTAGTAATGACTATTATAACGATTGTTTGAACATCTGGGCAAATAAACCGATAGTTTTGTAGCGAATTGTCAATTCTCTTGACAATTGCTCAGATTTACCTTCGTTTATTCGCTATCTATTTTTTGTTTCTACTGGTAATTTAGTTGCCCATCATTTTTTAATGGCATTAGATTTATTTGCACAACATTTTGCTCAAGAGTAAACATCCTGTAAACAGTCGAAAATTGACCATGAGCTGTAGGTCATTTACCGGGAGAAATACCCTACCAAACTGATGAGAATATCTTTAACTCATCGGTAGTCAGAAGCGTAATGTTCAGACAACCATATTGGTATTTGCGCGCAGATTGCAGGCATCAACTCGCCCAAATCGCCTGAGGCCACCACAAAGGCGCCTGTCCCCTTTGTGATGGTTCTCCCCCGGCGCTACAGCAGATGCTCCTCGACAAAGACCGCGATGCCGTCTTTGTCGTTACTCGCGGTTACAAAGTCGGCGGCGGCACGGGTGGCGTCGCTGCCATTTGCCATGGCCACGCCCACGCCGGCGTCGGCCACCATGCAGGTGTCGTTATCGGCATCGCCAAACACGCAAATGTTCTCGAGCTCCATGTCGTTGAGCTCCGCCACGCGCACAAGGCCGCGCGTCTTGGACACGCGCGGATCCATGAACTCGTAGAGCCGCTGCGTGGTTTGCAGAGCCGCCGCCTTAACAGTGTTATCGGCAAACGTCGACGCCCGCTCAATCACCCGCGGCATTACCTCGGGCGCCATGGTAAACATCACCTTGGGCTGCGGCTCGCGCAAAAACTCAGCAAAATCGACCACCTGGTAGGGCACGCCGTCGACGCGCGACAGATGCTCGACGCACGCGTTGCTCTCGGGCACGTAGAACACGCCGTCTCGGGGACAGACGGGCGTTGCCGGAAGGTCCGCCATGTGCTTGCAGATGCGCGCGATGGTCTCGCCCGGCAGTGGATAAACCACACACTTGTTGTCAGGCGGGCGGGGCAGAAAGGCC
>OGPR01001066.1_pt1 | contig 24263 bp, 14 predicted proteins | sample 1552981 | NCBI WGS metagenome assembly OGPR01 (sample SAMEA2580260, study PRJEB22360) | human gut metagenome | biome: human gut; feature: human-associated habitat; material: faeces | place: Denmark | collected 2008/2010 | reverse complement strand
ACAATCGGATATAAAACCACCAAGGAACTACATATATTAAGAAATTAACATTAATTATTAATAAAGGAAAAGGATTTTATATATGGCAGGTAACAATAAAGCCGCTAAGAACAAAAAGAAAAAAAAAAAAAAATAAAAAAAAACCCCCCCCCGCCGCAAGAACGTATCAATCGACTACTACGTTGCTTCACTCGGTGAGGTCTGCAACGACTAAAACAAACAACATTAATAATTAATATAGAAGTAAAACTATTCAGCCCGGAGATCCCCTCCGGTTTTTTTTGCGCCCGGAAATCTCCCGTCCCCCCAAAATCTCAGCCCCCCTCGCAAATTATCAGAAACATTGTCGAAAAAATATGAAAAAATGTTCAAAAAGCAGAATCACGAAATAGTTGAAGAAATAACCCCGATGCTATAATAAAAATACTCTGAAATAAGTGAGTGTTATCGTGTGATTAAAAATAAAAATACAGTGATCGGATCTTGACGGAGGAAGCAGAGCAGATGGAAAAAGACAAAAAAAAACATACAGGGACATTTGTAATACATGTGAGTCACTGTGATAACGCCACATGGCAGGGCGAAGTGACCTGGGCGGAAGCCAATAAAAAGAAAAGTTTCAGGAGTGCACTTGAACTGATTAGATTGATTGATGGAGCACTGGAGGTGGATGAATGATGAAAGAAAAGCTCAACGTTTCTGCTTCCAATATCGTGAATGTCTGCATAGACAACATAGACGGAGTAGAAAGGTCCGGAAGATTTTACTGTTATTACAGTAAAGATCCTATATTCTTCCGAAGTATTCATGAACTCTTCCGCTATATGGAGCGATTCATGAACGAGCTGAACTTTCCTCAGTCATCAACAGAGCTGCGGACATACGAAGACAAACAGCAGAAACCAGCAAATGAAAAAAGAATCTCTTTTACAGAGGTCAGCAACCGCGAACAGATCCTTGAACAGAGAGGAAGCATAGACACCCTGGCTGTATATGTCAGATACCGTCAGAACGCTACATGGCAGGGAAGTGTCTATCATATGAAAAACAACGAGCGAGAAGATTTCAACAGCGAGCTCGATTTACTCAAAATAATCGAAAATTGTCAAAATAGTACTAAAAATGTTGCTGAAAGCGGCTGACGAAATAGGTGACGAAACAGTTCACCTGTTATAATGTCGTTAAATCTTAAATAAGTTGTACGTGAAGCAGTTAACGATAATTTTTTTATTATCATCATGCATATAATAGGGGATGTTAATATGAAAAGAGAAAATAATAAAAAATTCAAAAAAAGGAAACGGAATCAGAACAGAAGCCTGACATGTCGGGTGCTCAGTATGATGTTTGCAATCGTGCTGTTCTGCTCCACTGTATTAATAAATACAGACTATGTATCTCAGGCAAGCTCCTTCGATGACATGGTAGACATGGTCGAAGTTGAGGAGGATTCCGCAGCAGCTGATACATCCGAAGATACAGGAGACGATCTCGACACAGATGTGAATTTTGAATCGGAATCGGAAGAGGGTTCGGCCGAAACATACAGCGAATCCGATGATTTCGGTTCCAGCGATGCCGACTTCTCATCAGGCGAGAACATGTTCACAGATGGAACATCCGAGAGCAGCGCTCCAGCTGAAGAAGCAGCACAGCCTGTAAGCTGTATCGTAAATCTTAAAAACGAAACAATCGAGGTCAAGGCCGAAGCTCCTGCAGGTGTCCTTCCAAACGGAACACAGATGATCGTCAAAGCAGTCGAGAACAACACCGAAGATGCTGAGCTGACAGACCAGTACAACAAACTGGCAGCCAAGATTACAGAGCAGCTTCAGAGCCAGGGCAAAAACCTCGACGGCTTCCTTGCTTACAACGTATCTTTTACAGATGCAGATGGCAACCCGGTTGAACCGTCCGACAAAGTTACTTACAGCTTTACTTATAAAGAAGCTTCTTCACCGGAACTGACAGACCCGGCCGCATCCACAGTGACAGCAGCCATGATTAGAACCAACAAAGAAACTTCCGAACTGGAACTGACAGAGCTCAAAGCCGAAGAGGACAAGCTTACAGTTGAAACAAACGAAAGCAGACAGCTCACAAAAGCAGCTTTCCAGTCAGCAGCTACCGCAGCATACACATTTGTATGGAGCAGCACACCGGTAGCAGATGATAATGAAAACAATGAGAACAAAGAAGAAAACGGTGAAGTAAACAACGAAGAAGTTAATACAGACACCAACACCGAAAATACCGAAGAGAACGGAGAAGACACCAACACAGAGAATAATGTAGAAAACTCTGAGGAAGAACAGAATCCGGAAGAAGCACCGGATCAGGAACAGATCAAAATGATCCGTGTCATCGCAGACGAAGTTAATCTTCGCGTAACTCCTTCCACAGAAGCAGAAGTGATCGCAACAGTAGATACAGACACTCAGCTTCCACTTATTGAAACAGTAACCGGTGAAGACGAATTCACCTGGTACAAAGTTTCCTACGAAGAAGCACAAGCTTATGTAAGAAGCGATATGGCGGAAGTTGTTGAGACTGAAGAGCAGGGTACAGAAAACGAAGATGCAAATGAAGAAGAAGCAGACGTTCAGGTCGAAGACGAAGTAACCTACTCTCAGACAATCGGCAATGTGGTTGTAACTGCAACAGCTGCAAAAGATGTTCTTCCAGGAAATGCAGAGTTTGTTGTAACTCCTATCGTACAGGAAACAGACCCTGACCAGTACGCAGAAACAGAAACAAAGCTTAATGAAAAAGCTGAGGAAGATGGATACGAAATCGCAGGTTTCCTGGCATACGATATTTACTTCCAGGACAGTGAAGGAAATAAAATAGAACCAGTTGATGGTTCCGTAAAAGTTTCCATGCACTACACAGAACCATCCGTACCGGCAACCGTATCAGAAATCAGTGTCGTATCTGTTGATGAAGAAGTTAATGAAGAAAAAAATACAAATATTGATGTCATGCATTTTGTTGAAGATCAGAATGGTAAAGTTCAAGACGTTGTTAATATGACAGAACAGGGACAGGCAAACGTTGAAACTACTACAGATGGTGAAATTCAAAAAGCAGAATTCAATACAGAGAGTTTTTCAGTATTTACAATCACATGGAAAAGAAAAAGCGGAAATATAGAAGAATTTAACTTTAACAAAATAATACATTTGGTAAGACAGAATGGACAGAATGGACAGAATGGTAGTACATATACTGATTTGAAGAATTCAGTAAATGCAACAAATAGTCTGGTTCTGGAAACAGAAGATACTAACCCGGTTCTATACATGAGCACTATTACATCAAGTGGAATAAATAAAGAAATGTATCAACTTTATGAAAGTGGAACAACATATCGCTTTATAGGCGCATACATTGCAACAACATCAAGAGATGAATATAGTCTGGTAGATAGCAATAAAGTAACGAAACTTATGGGAAGAAAAGAAAAAGATTCCAATAGTGGAGTTATGAAGTATCAGTATAAAGGAGATACAACTTATAGAAACCTGGAAATTGATCAGACTGTTATATTTGTTTATTCAAATGCAGAACTAACAAAAAAGGCAAACCTTTATTCAGAAAACGGAATAACGTTATATGCATCAGGACAATCAACAGTAAATTTGACAAATATAGATATCTTATGTACAACAAGTGCAAATGATATAATTCCGACAAGTGTAAAAGACAGTGACAAGAGATGGAGCGGAAATAACTATACATATGAACGTACAGTTGTAGGAATCGGAGAAGAATCAGTTGAAGTCAAAGCCCTAAGACGGGAATCAAGTTCAAGTAATTCACCAATACAGTATAGTGAAGATGGTGAAAACTGGATGGATGTTGGAAGTAATCCTGTGAAATTTATTTATACAGCAGATGCTAAAGGAGAGGTTCCAAAAACAATAAAGACAGCTGATACTAGAAATCTTATCAATATCAGTATGGCAAATTATTCTGAAAACCAGAATTATCACGGTTCTTTTCAATTTGGTAGCGCAGATTATACAGGAAGTGAAGCGGTAAAACAGAATTTAGTAGAAGGATATCTTAAGGATGGATATCCGGTATTAAAAAATGGTACATCATTAAACGGCCTTTTTGATGGTACCTGGGATAAGGTTATACCACATACATATGTTACAGGATTGAATCATCTGTTTTCATATGATTCAAGGACAGGAACATATAGCTATGATAGCGATAAGAATTATGCATATTATGATATTGATAGTAGTAGGAATACGGAAAAGAATTTTATAGTATATGAGAGAAGTAAAGACAAAGGTGAGGGAAATCGTCACGTTGCTTCATTCATGCCATATTCTTCTTGGGATGATGGTGCATCTCAGAATAAATTTGCTTTTGGTATGATGATATCTTTTGAGTTCTTACAACCGAAAAATGGTAAAATTAATGGACAGGATATGGTATTTAGTTTCTCTGGTGATGATGATGTCTGGGTATTTATAGATAACAAATTGGTGCTTGATCTTGGAGGTGTCCATGAGAGGGCAACAGGAAGTATCAATTTTGCAAATGGTGAAGTATACGTAAATAACCAGTCAAATCCAACATTAGGGAGTGTATTTAATAGTGATAGTGATACATTTGCAGATTATACCAGTCATTCATTGAAACTCTTCTATATGGAGCGTGGACGAGGTGATTCAAACTGTTCAATTAAATTTAATCTTCCACCAAGACCAACGAATTCTATTGAAATAGTAAAAAGTCTTGCAAATTCAGATAAAGAAAAGTATACAAGTACTGATTTTCAGTTCAAAGCATATCTTGAAGATGAAGAAGACAGAAATCAGGAGCCGGTTCAGTATAATGCAATTCCAGAAGGAACACCATACAGAGTTAAGAAAAATGATTCTCTTACAGATGAAGTAAGATATGTGGGAAAACATAATATATTTACTTTAAAGGCAGGAGAATCAGCGGTATTCGAGGGGATTGATTCAGGACTCCGGTTCTATGCGGAAGAAGTTGGTATTCTTTCGGATCAATTTGATAAGGTTGACATTACAGACTGGGAAGTAACATATCACGATTTGAATGGAAATCTAGTTGGAACATCCGAAGGTAAGGTACCAGAGCAAACTAAAACTTACTTGGCACGAAGTGGAGTGAAAACTGCTGGTAATGCAGCAAGGGTAGAATTTAAAAATACCTGTAATGTAAATAATTTGAGAAAACTAAGGATTACCAAGAAGATGAATGGGTTATCTACTACAGATAAATTCAGCTTTCAAGTATATCTTACAGGACAGAATAGGCAGTTTATCCCTTATGATGGAGGATATGAAGTCATACATAAAGATGGCACGAGTGTAAGTAGAAGAGGGTAATCCTCAGGGAATAATACGTGACGTAGCACCGGATGAGACGATTGTAATTGATCAAATTCTTTCAGGAACCGAGTTCAAGGTAAACGAAATTGAACTAGATAATTCAAGATATGAGAAGCCGATAAAAGAAGTTAAAAAGGGTTTATGTGATGATGGTACAGTAACAGATTCTGACGGAAAGATTGCTTTGAAAAAGGATGCTCATGTAATAATAACAAACACATTAAAAGTAGATCTGACAGTTAATAAAGTATGGTCAGATAGAGGTATAAAGCACAGTTCTATATATGCAGGACTTTATAAAGCGGATGGAACAGCATCAAGTTATGTTGAACTGAGTGAAAATAATAAATACAGTGATGTTTTTAGAAATGTGAGTTCATCTGATTTGGTTTATGAGCTTAGACCGGTAACAGGAAATGAAAATGCAGAATTTACAATCAATAATAACGGATATGTCAAAGTAGAAGCAAATAACATTATTGTGGCAAAAGCAAATAATACCGATACAAAATATAAAGTGTCTTATGATGAAAAAGCAGTATCAGAAGATGGAACAATGATTACTCAGACAATTACAAATACAAAGATTGTTACAAACTTGAATCTGATAAAAGTTGAAAAAAATAATAAAGAACATCTTCTGAAAAATGCAAAATTTGCACTTTATACAGCAAATGATAACTACACATATGAGGAAAGTAACCGGGTAACTGGCAATATCAAGACTGATTCGAATGGAAGAGCAACAGTGAATGGATTAGTTCCTGGAAAATATGTTCTGAAAGAAACAAAAGCACCAGATGGATATTCACTTTCTGCCAATGTATGGCAGGTTCTAGTAAATGATGATCAGTCAGTTGAAGTAAAATTAAATGGAGATGTTGTTAAAAGCAAGGATGGAGCATTTTTTATCGAAAACATTAAGCTCTACTCACTCCCATCAACCGGTGGCAGCGGAATTTACTGGTATATGATCGGCGGCATGGTACTTATGTCTGCAGCCGCATGGATCTTATATAAAAACAAATGCAGGGAGGTGCTGGGAAAATAATTGTAACGATTGATTTTTTCAGTGGCTCCTTGCCACAAAAAAACGTAATTATCCCGCATAAGGGAACAATAAAAAAAATGGGCAAAGCCCGATAATGAAAAGGAGACAAGATTATGAAGAAGATGAGAAAAATCTTTGCAGTGTTATTAACACTGGCCATGGTACTCGCAATGAGTATTCCAACATTTGCAGCAGAAGTTACAGAACCAGTTACTTCTTATTCTAGTAAAATTACAGTAACAGGTTTATCTTCACAGGAAGAAGAAACAGTTAACTTATATGCAGCAATTACATTAAATGTTGATAAGAACGAATGGATTGTAGCTGACTGGGCTAAAGATTATATTGGATTAAGTACTGATGGAAAAAAATATGAAATCACAAATGCTGAAGGGTTAGCAAAAGCAGTACCTGAAACTATAGCACCATTTCAGCAGAAACATGTTGTAGGTGAAACACAAGTAGAGTTTTCAGAAGTTCCTGTAGGTGCTTATGTTGTTACAGCAAGTGGTAATAAAATCACATATTCTCCTATGGTTGCAGAAACATACAACGATGTTGCAACTTATATGCAGGCAAAAAATGTGACACTTGTAGCTAAATCCTCAGGTTATGATGTGAAAAAAGAAGCAGCAGATGGTTTTGTAAAACGTGGAGAAGAAGTAACATTTACAATTACAACTACATTTCCAAGTTTTACTGTTGCTGATTCTGAAGATAACACTTTTAAAATCATTGATACACCAACTGGTCTGGATATTCAAGAGATTACATCCGTTAAGATTGGTGATACTTCATTAAAAGCTAATGAAGATTATACTACTAATAAAGCAGATGATGGTAAGTATACAATTGAATTTACCAAAAATACTATTGGGATAAGCAATACAAATGCAGGTAAAAAAGTTGAAGTACAGTATAAGGCAATTGTAACATCTGAAGAAGGATATACTAATACAGCTAATACATCCAGAAATGAAACTGAGATGGGTAAGACTGAAGTTAAAGGTTATACTGGAACAATTACACTTACTAAATACGCAGAAGACGGAAAAACGATTCTTAAAGGTGCAGAATTCAAGTTATACAAAGCTACAAAAGATAAAGTAAAGGAAGAAAATTCTGGAGTTTCAGCATTACGCTTTATCAAGTTAGGAGATGGCATTTACAAATTAGCATTAGCAGATAACGAAGCTACTTCAACAGATACCTTAGTTGCAGTAAACGGAACATTGACTGTAAAAGGTCTTGATGAAGGTACATATTGGTTTGAAGAAACAAAAGCACCAGAAGGATATTCTATCAATGTAGATGGTGCTAGTGCAACTATTAAAGAAAGCAAAGATAAAAATGTAACTGTACCAACTTCATTGAAAGATACCAAACTCTCCGCTCTTCCATCCACAGGTGGTATCGGTACTACAATCTTCACAATCGCTGGATGCCTGATCATGGTTACAGCAGCTGGCTTATTCTTTGCAAGCCGCAAAAGAACAAACAAATAATCATTCGTGATTGTTTATAACCAAATATCGAATCCGGGGCATCTGCCCCGGATTCATAAAAAAATAATACAACAGCAAGGAGAGCTCGGATGAAAAAAAAAGCAGGCAATTTAGTAATTGGCATCATATTTTTAGCTGGTTTGTCCTTGCTGCTGTATCCCTTTGTAGCCAATCAATGGAATAACTACAGACAGAAACAGTTGATCAGTGGTTATGAACAGGTGGTTTCTGATAAGGAAGCAGCAGAAGGAATTGACTATGATGCAGAGCGTAAAAAAGCAGAAGACTATAACGAAGCCTTACTTCCATGTGTTCTTCCTGACTCTTTTGCACTTGCAGAGTCAAGTGGAGTAGACCCGGTTTATATGAATACGCTGAACATCGCTGGTGATGAGATGATGGGAAGTGTAGAGATTCCTAAGATCAATATCAAAATCCCGATCTATCACACAACGGAAGAAGATGTTTTGAACAAGGGTGCAGGTCATCTGGAGGGAAGTTCTCTTCCGGTTGGTGGAGCAAATACACATGCTGTTATTTCTGCACACCGTGGACTTCCGAGTGCATCACTTTTTACAGATCTGGATCAGATGAAAGTAGGAGATCATTTTCTGCTCCATGTGTTAGATGAAACCTTATGTTATGAAGTAGACAAGATTTCGGTTGTTAAGCCGGAAGACACTTCTGCTCTTGCAGTAGAAGATGGGCAGGACTTAGTAACTCTTTTAACCTGTACTCCTTATGGAGTAAATACAGAACGACTTCTGGTTCGTGGTCACAGAGTACCTTATGTAGAAGAGGAAGTCAAAGAAGAGAAGACAGTGCTCAGTGGAAGCAGTCTTCACACAAATTATCTTCTTTGGGTATTTGTTGGTCTATCCGTTACCGCACTCTTTATTTTTGTGTTATACTTAAAGGAAACAAAGCTGAAGAGGCGAGCGAATAAAGGCGGTAAAAAATAGATTATGGCAAAAGAAAAGAAGAAAAAAGGTTCTATAGTTATTAATATATTTATCATATTACTTTTTCTTGTCGGTGCGGGTATCTTTACTTACCCAACGATCAGTAATTACTGGAACGAGTACCGAAATGCGCAGCTTGTAACCAAGTACAATGAATCCGTCAGTGATCTGTCGGATGACCAGTACGAAAAGCTCTGGCAGGAGGCTGAGGAATATAACGCGGAGCATAAGGTCAATACGATCGTAGATGCTTTTAACGAAGAGGATTATGTTCTCAGTCATCCTTACGATGAGGTCCTTGATCCAAATGGTGACGGGCTGATGGGAAGTATCGAGATTCCCAAGCTGAATCTGATACTTGCTATTTACCATGGCCTCAGTACAGAGGTTCTGGAAAAGGGTGTCGGGCATGTTGAGGGAACAAGTCTTCCAATAGGTGGAACGAGCACACATGCGGTGCTGGCGGGACACAGGGGACTTCCGAGTGCAAAGATTTTTACGGATCTTGACCAGATGAAGAATGGAGATATTTTTCTGATCCATGTTCTGGGAAAGACTCTTGCATACAAAGTAGATCAGATTAAAACGGTTCTTCCGGAGGAATCCAGTGAGCTGGATATCATCGAGGGAGAGGATCATGTGACGCTGGTAACCTGTACTCCTTATGGAGTCAACACTCACAGGCTTCTTATCAGGGGAATCCGGACAGAGTATGTTGAACCGGAGGAGGAAGCTGAGGAGACACCGATCCAGCAGATCGCAAAGGTTGATCCGGTGAAGATTATGATCATTGGTCTTGTAGCTATGGTCATAATGATCATCATTGTTTATATAGTTATTCGGCGCAAAAACCGAAAAACAGAAGAGAGTAGCCGCAAAGACGAATAGTGATCACAGAAAATAACAAGGAGGCCGATCGTGGTGAAACAGAAGAAAAAGAAATTTAAAATGTGGAATAAGCTTTTGGCTTTCCTGGGAATGTTTGTCATGTTGACATGCTGCCTGGCAGGAACGGTTCAGGCAGGTTCTTACGAAGCCGGAAAAAAGGGAAGTCTTAATCTGACGGTTCAGCAGACGGATGCCGAGGGCAAGACAACACCGCTGACAGGTGTTAAGTTAGAGCTTTACAGGGTTGCGGATGTTTCGTTTGATGGAAATGTGCATTTTGTACTGACCAGCTCCATGTCATCTGCAGGATACGATTTTGATTCCTTCAAGAATGCAAGTGAATGGTATTCAGCAGCCGAAAAGCTTGCCGAGGTTGCAGCTGCTTCTTCAGTAAAGCCGGTTGAGGCTGTTTCGGATGAGCAGGGCAAGGTTGTTTACAGCGATATGGAAGAGGGCATGTACCTGGTAATCGGTGCAGCGGAGAGTTCCGTTAAGGTTACTCCAATGCTCTTAACAGTTCCTTTTGCAAGCACAGAGGAAGGCTGGATCTACGATGTACAGGCTTATCCAAAGGCAGAGAAGAGCAACACTGCAGGTATTATAGTTGAGAAGAGACTTTATCGTATTAATCCGAATGCGTTTAAACTGGATGAAATAACTGCTGACGATGCAACTTACAAGGTTGGTCTTTTCCTTGATAAGGATGGTACGATCCCATATGGTGATGATTACATCAGAACGATCCATATCCAGAATGCACAGTCAGGCAAAGCTTCTTACAGTAATGTTCTTAGAGGTACCTATTATGTATTCGAGCTTGATGAGAATAACAAGGCAATCAAGCTGAATGATGAGGTGCAGATTGATAAAGAAAACAGCTTCCATTACAATGTTACGAATGCAGCAGACAAGGAAGACAACAGTGTTGTAGTGGATGACAATACGGTTGCTACAGATATTGCAGCTTATGTAAATAACATTTTTTCAACTCTTCCGGAAGGCTTCTTTGTAAATGGAAAGATCGAGATTACAAAGAACGTTGTAGTGGACGGTGTGAAAAAGACTGTAGACGACAAGTTCTATGCAACTGTATTTGATGATTCTGGTAAGGCGGTAAGCACCGTTGAACTGAAGCAGAATGATAAAGTTACTGTTACGGTTCCATTCTCAGAAGATATAAAAGATACTGTTACTTATGCAGTTAAGGAAACCGATAAGAATGGTAATGTACTCGATAAAGATTCTTTCGCATATGTAGTAAGTGGTGAAGGCAGTGTTAAGCTGAATGAGTCTGATCAGTATAAAGGAAGCATCGAGATTACCAATACCAAGAAGGATGCTACTGTAACACCTGGCGGAAGCAATGGTGGTTCTGGTACATCTAACGGTGGAAGTGATGCATCCAGCCATGGCGGAAGTGCAACAAGTCGTCCGGTTAAGACTGGTGACCCGATGAATCCGGCATTCTGGGGTCTGGTTCTTCTGGTATCTGTGATCGTGATCGCAGGTGGAGTAGTTGCTTACAAAAAGAGAAAACAGAAATAAAGTGTAAGACGTTTGACGGGAGTCTGGTGTAAACCGGGCTCTCGTTTTTTTCTTCTTATTTAAAGGGATTTTGTTGGAATGAAGGCTGTTTTGTGCTATAATAAATTAGTATTATTATGCCTATCTGGAAACCGGCAAATGCGAAAAATGTCGGTTTCCATTATAATGAATATAGAATGACAGGAGGAAGCAAATGGGCGGAGAGAATACAGAGTACGGCGCGGATCAGATTCAGATTCTGGAAGGACTGGAAGCTGTTCGTAAAAGACCAGGTATGTATATTGGAAGTACATCTAGCCGGGGCCTGCATCATCTTGTATATGAGATCGTGGATAATGCGGTAGATGAAGCATTAGCAGGATTTTGTACCGAAATCCAGGTAACTATCAATCCGGATAATTCCATTACAGTAATTGATAACGGACGAGGTATTCCGGTAGGAATCAATCACAAAGCAGGAATACCGGCAGTAGAAGTTGTATTTACCATTCTTCATGCGGGTGGTAAATTTGGCGGTGGAGGATACAAAGTATCCGGTGGACTTCATGGCGTAGGTGCATCTGTTGTAAATGCACTGTCTGAGTGGCTGGAGGTTACGATCTGCCGTGAAGGAAAGAAATACCAGCAGCGTTATGAAAGAGGACATACCATGTATCCTCTGAAAGAGATTGGTGTCTGTGATCCTGAAGAGACAGGAACAAAAGTAACCTTCCTGCCGGATAAAGAAATCTTCGAAGAGACAGTTTATGATTACGATATTCTGAAACAGCGCCTCCGTGAGATGGCTTTCCTGACCAAAGGTCTTCGCATTGTACTGAAAGACACCAGAGAAGATCAGGAAAAAGAAAAAGCCTTTCATTATGAAGGTGGTATCAGGGAATTTGTCACCTATCTGAACAGAAGCAAGGAAGCACTGTACCCGGAAGTTATTTACTGCGAAGGTGAAAAAGATGGCGTTATGGTTGAAGTAGCCATGCAGCACAATGATTCCTATACAGAAAACAGCTATGGCTTTGTAAATAATATCAACACACCGGAAGGTGGTACACATATCGTTGGTTTCCGTAATGCACTGACAAAGACATTCAACGATTATGCAAGAAAGAATAAGCTGCTTAAAGACAGTGAACCGAATTTAAGTGGTGATGACATTCGAGAAGGTCTGACAGCAATCGTAAGTGTTAAGATCGAGGAGCCACAGTTCGAAGGACAGACGAAACAGAAGCTTGGTAACAGTGAGGCTCGTGGAGCTGTTGATTTTGTAGTCAGCAAACAGCTGGAGATCTTTCTGGAGCAGAATCCGACGGTTGCGAAGGCAACAGTTGAGAAATCAGTACTTGCGCAGAGAGCACGAGAAGCAGCACGTAAGGCAAGAGATCTTACAAGAAGAAAATCTGCACTTGACGGAATGTCTCTTCCAGGTAAACTTGCAGACTGCTCAGATAAAAATCCGGAAAACTGCGAGATCTACATCGTAGAGGGAGATTCCGCCGGTGGTTCCGCAAAAACTGCCAGAAACCGAGCAACACAGGCAATCCTTCCACTGCGTGGTAAAATCCTTAATGTAGAAAAGGCTCGTCTGGACAGAATCTACAGCAATGCAGAGATTAAAGCAATGATCACTGCATTTGGTACTGGTATTCATGAAGATTTTGATATAACAAAGCTGCGTTATCACAAAATCATCATTATGACTGATGCCGATGTTGATGGCGCGCATATTGCAACGCTGCTTCTGACATTCCTTTACAGATTTATGCCGGAACTGATCAAGCAGGGATATGTATATCTGGCTCAGCCGCCACTGTACAAAGTCGAAAAGAACAAAAAAGTCTGGTATGCTTATGATGATGCAGAACTGAACAGCATCCTTGAGCAGATTGGACGTGATAACAATAATAAGATCCAGCGATACAAAGGTCTTGGAGAAATGGACGCAGAACAGCTCTGGGAGACAACCATGGATCCGGAGAAACGAATTCTTCTCCGTGTAACTATGGATGAATCAGCAACTTCTGAAATTGACCTGACATTTACCACTCTTATGGGTGACAAAGTTGAACCAAGACGTGAATTTATCGAAGAAAACGCACGCTTTGTAGAAAATCTGGATATCTAGGAGAATAGAAAATGGAAGACAATATTTTTGATAAAATCCATGAGGTGGATCTGCAGAAGACCATGGAAAAATCTTATATAGATTATGCCATGAGTGTTATTGCCTCCCGTGCTCTTCCGGACGTCAGAGACGGTCTGAAACCGGTACAGAGAAGGGTGCTGTATTCCATGATAGAGCTGAACAACGGTCCGGATAAGCCACATCGTAAATGTGCCCGTATCGTTGGTGATACCATGGGTAAATATCATCCGCATGGAGACAGTTCCATCTATGGCGCACTTGTAAATATGGCACAGGACTGGTCAACCAGATATCCGCTGGTAGACGGTCATGGAAACTTTGGTTCTGTGGATGGTGACGGAGCTGCTGCGATGCGATATACAGAGGCACGTCTGAGTAAGATTTCCATGGAAATGCTGGCTGACATCAACAAAGATACCGTTGATTTTCAGCCGAACTTTGATGAAACAGAACGGGAACCGGTCGTACTGCCGTCCCGTTACCCGAATCTTCTTGTAAACGGAACCTCCGGTATTGCCGTTGGTATGGCAACCAATATTCCGCCTCACAATCTGAGAGAGGTGATCAGTGCCGTTGTCAGGATCATTGACAATATCATCGAAGAAGACAGAGATACCACGATCGAGGAACTTCTTGAGATCGTAAAAGGTCCTGACTTCCCGACAGGAGCAACGATCCTTGGTACAAGAGGAATTGAAGAAGCATATCGTACCGGCCGCGGCAAGATCCGTGTACGTGCGGTGACAAATATCGAGACACTGCCGAACGGTAAATCACGTATTATCGTTACGGAACTTCCATATCTTGTTAATAAGGCACGTCTGATCGAAAAGATTGCCGAGCTTGTAAGAGACAAGAAAATCGATGGAATCACAGACCTGAATGACCATTCCAGCCGTGAGGGTATGCGTATCTGTATCGATCTTCGTAAAGATGCCAATGCGAATGTAGTTCTGAATCAGCTGTATAAACATACACAGCTGCAGGATACTTTTGGCGTTATCATGCTGTGTCTGGTGGCTGTAAACGGAAGCCTTCAGCCGAAGGTATTGACGCTTCCTGAAATGCTTAAATATTATCTTGCACATCAGGAAGATGTTGTGACAAGAAGAACAAAATATGATCTGAATAAAGCACAGGAACGTGCGCATATATTAGAAGGTCTGCTGAAAGCGCTGGATAATATCGATGAAGTTATCCGTATTATCCGTGGTTCCAGAAGTGTTCAGGTAGCCAAGCAGGAATTGATGGACAGATTTGAACTGACAGATGTTCAGGCTCAGGCAATCGTGGACATGCGTCTTCGTGCTCTCACCGGTTTGGAAAGAGAGAAGCTGGAAGCAGAATATGCAGAATTAATGGAAAAGATCCGTAAGTTGAAAGCAATTCTTGCAGACAGAAATACACTTCTTCGTGTTATCCGTGAGGAGATTCTCACAATTTCTGAGAAATACGGTGATGACAGAAGAACGGCTATCGGATTTGATGCGTTTGATATTTCTATGGAAGATATGATCCCGAGAGAAAATACTGTCATTACCATGACAAAACTTGGTTATATCAAACGTATGACAGTAGATAACTTCCGCAGCCAGAACAGAGGCGGCAGAGGAATCAAGGGAATGCAGACGCTGGATGATGACTATATTGAAGAATTGATGATGACGACAACACATCATTATGTCATGTTCTTTACGAATACAGGTCGTGTATACAGACTGAAAGCATACGAGATTCCGGAAGCTGGAAGAACCGCCCGTGGTACTGCAATCATCAACCTTCTGCAGCTGATGCCGGGAGAACGTATCACAGCAGTCATTCCGATCAGCAAGTTTGAAGAAGGCCAGTATCTGATGATGGCTACCCGTAAGGGTCTTGTTAAGAAGACTCCGATCCAGGATTATGCAAATGTCCGTAAGATTGGTCTGGCAGCTATTTCTCTGAGAGATGACGATGAACTGATCGAGGTTAAGGCAACGGATGACAAGAAAGATATCATCCTTGTAACGAAATACGGTCAGTGTATTCGCTTCAAAGAATCCGACGTCAGAAGTACCGGACGAGTTTCCATGGGTGTTCGAGGCATCAATCTGCTTGATGGCGATGAAGTTGTTGCAATGCAGCTGAATACGCAGGGATATTATCTGCTCGTTGTATCTGAAAACGGTATGGGTAAACGTACTTCTATCAGTGAATTTACCTGCCAGAACAGAGGCGGTAAGGGTGTGAAGTGCTACAAGATCACCGAAAAGACCGGTAATGTTATCGGAGCAAAAGCTGTCAATGAAGAAAATGAGATCATGATGATCACCACAGAAGGAATCATTATCCGTCTGCAGTGCTCTGATATCTCTATCCTTGGAAGAATTACATCAGGAGTCAAACTGATCAATCTTTCTGATGGAGTAACGGTTGCAAGCTTTGCGAAAGTCCGTGAAAAAGAAGAAGATAAAAATTCTGAAAAGACAGAGGAAAGCTCTGAAAATGTCTCCACAGAAGAGAACAGTAACGAAAATACAGACAGCACAGAGGAATAAGAATCATGGATAAGGAAAATGCAGCAACAAATGTCAGACGCAGATCCGGTTCAAGTACATCCGGACGTTCAAAATCCGCATCAGCAAGAAGAAAAACGCAGACCAGACGTAAAACTTCAGGAACCCGGCGTAAAACTTCCAGAGGTTCTGATATAGCTGCAGTGATTGCCAGATTACCGAAACCGGTTCTGGCAGGCGCTGCTGCGCTGATCGTTCTGATCATTATCATTGTATTTGCTGCAAAGGGATGCGGAGTCAGTCATAAGACTCCGGAAAGAGTAGTCAGAACTTTGATCGAATCCTACACAGGTGGGAATGAGAGCAAAGTCAAAAAATGCTATGGTGTATCCAAGGCAGATGATGCTCTGCAGCAGGAGATGGATGCAACTGTGAAATATTTCAGTGCATTTGAGGCTGAAAAAACAGAAATCACACAGTGTGATAAAATCTATCAGGATGGTAATTATACATATATGTATATTACCTATGATCTGGTCCTGAAGAATGGACAGAGCTACCCTTGCATCAGTACTTATATGGTACAGAAGAAAGATAACGACAAGTATTATGTAATGACACCGTCAGAGATTACGGATGATCTGAGCAAGCAGGCAGCGACGAAGTATGCTGATTTTATGAATACACAGGCATATAAGGATTATACGACTGCTTATGACAAGTTTATCAAGAAGAATCCTGGATATGAGGAAAAAATAGCTGCAAAATTAAAATAGCTAAGCGAACAGCAATATAGAATCCTTGAAGGGATGGTGGCAGCGGAATGAAAAGAATCATTATGATGGTGCTGAGGAATCTCTTGTTCGTACCATGGGGATGGTTTATGCTGAATCGGTATGCCAAAAACGTTGATAATTATACAGAGGGAGAGCGTTATGCACTTCTGAAAAAAATAGTTCGGCGTGCGAATAAAGGCGGCAATATTACTGTTCAGTCATATGGTGTAGAAAATATACCGAACGAAAATGGATTTATGTTTTATCCGAATCATCAGGGACTGTATGATGTCCTTGCAATTGTGGATGCCTGCCCGACACCTTTTTCTGTAGTGGCAAAGAAAGAAGTGGGGAATGTTCCGTTTCTGAAGCAGGTTTTTACCTGTATGAAGGCATACATCATGGACAGAGAGGATATTCGCCAGTCTATGCAGGTTATCCTTGATGTTACGAAAGAAGTTAAGACTGGACGAAACTATCTGATTTTTGCAGAGGGAACCCGAAGCAAGAATGGAAATCATCCACTGGAATTTAAAGGTGGCAGTTTCAAAGCTGCAACAAAAGCCAGATGCCCGATCGTGCCGGTTGCATTGATTGATACGTATAAGTCTTTTGACACTGGTTCAATAGAGCCACTGACGGTGCAGGTACATTTCCTGAAACCAATGTACTATGAAGAATATAAAGATATGAAGACCACGGAGATTGCGTCAGAAGTGAAGCGAAGAGTGGAAGAGAGCATCAAAGAATATGGTGGCTGGAATTAACTGAATATCTGGAATGCCTGAAAGACATTTGAAATATGAATAAGAACAGCCGGGAGTAAAATCCTGGCTGTTTTTTGCTGGAATAAATTTCGAAAAAAATACTTTTGCAGGTCATATCGTGAACGGGTACTTTTTGTACGTCAACTGTGTTTGACTTTATATAGAAGTAACACATATAGTTTAAGGTAGAAATTATATGCCAAAACCAGCTGCTCAGTGCAAATGGAATTGAATAAAATAGAAAAAACTGGAGGAATCGGGAATGAGCAAAAGTTATTGGATCTGGTATCCGGGAGATTTTGAGTTATATCATGGAATGAAACAGAATTTCAGTCGTGTGGAGAGAGGGTTTGGATGGCCGGCTTTCTGGAAGAGTGAAGGTTTCCGCAACCGTCTTGCTTTTCGCCGCACTTATCATCTGGAGGAAGAAACATCTTTCACTGTATATTCCAATGCGATCGGACATGTGCTGGCAGGAGAAAAGAAATATCCATTTGGAAAAAAGATCACCTGTGGACCGGGAGAAGTTGCAATAGCTGTTCATGCAGGCTGCATTGAGGCTTTTCCATGTATTTATATAGAAGGCGATGTGATCTGCTCTGATACAGGATGGATGGTAGAGGATTATGAAAAGGACCCACAGCCGGCAGGCAAGAGCAAATATTTCACCAGACCGGAACAGAATCCGACAGTCTGGGAATACAGTGAAAAGGTGTATGAGCCAGTCTGTGTCACAGAATATAATGGCGGAACACTTTATGAATTTGAAACAGAGCTGAATGCTGTTCTGGAAGCAGAGTTCAAAAACGGATATCAGCCGGTATGGATCTGCTGCGGCGAATCCAGGGAAGAGGCAATAGATACGGTAAACTGCTATTATAGCTGGCAGCCGGACAAAGAAACTGGAAAGTGTCCATGCTGTGCAGTACGTTTTGCGTATATTCCGGATTGTAAGCCGGGAGAAGTTATCCTCAGAGCAAATCATCAGTATGTGGATATCCCGGTAAAAGCAGCTTTTCATTGTGGAGAAGAACGCCTGAACCAGATCTGGTCTGTGGCAGAGCATACATTCCGGCTTTGCAGCGGAATCTTTTTTATCGATGGAGTGAAACGTGATAAATGGATCTGGTCAGGAGATGCATACCAGAGCTTTTTTGTAAATCGTTATCTGATGGCAGATGCAGAAATCGATCAGAGAACGATCCTCGCGCTTCGTGGCAATGATCCGATGACGAGACATATTAATACAATTGTAGATTACTCTCTGTTGTGGCTTCTGGGCGTGGACTATCACAATGAAGGATACGGCGACAGAGATTTTCTGGAACTGGTTTATCCAAAGATGGTGTCCCTTATGGGGTTCTGTAATGTCAGACGAGAGGAGCATGGTTTTCTGATCGGAAAAGAAAAAGACTGGGTATATATTGACTGGGCTGATATGGACAAAGATGGTCCGCTCTGTGCGGAACAGATGCTTTATGCGGCATGTTTCCGTGTGATGGCAGAGATCAGCAAGCAGCTTGGCAAAGATGGAAATGTTTACAGACAGGAATACGAAAAACTGACGGCTGCTATTGAAAAGTTCTTCTGGGATGAAGAAAAAGGTGCGTATATCGATTCTTTTACTTCCGGAAAACGTAATGTAACGAGACATGCAAATATTTTTGCAATTCTGTTTGATATCGCAGACAAACAGAAGCAGGAAAAAATTCTCACAAATGTACTTGAAAATGATGAGATTCCGGCGATCACAACACCATACTTTAACTTCTTTGAGTTGGATGTACTGTGCCAGATGGGAAAACTGACAGAAGTTCTGGACAAGATCCGTTCCTACTGGGGCGGCATGCTGGATCTTGGGGCAGTCACATTCTGGGAAGAGTATGATCCGTCCGTGCCGAAGGAAGAACAGTATGATATGTACGGGGATCATTTTGGCAAGAGTCTCTGCCATGCATGGGCGGCAAGTCCTATCTATTTTCTGGCAAAATACTTTGCCGGACTGGATCTTGTAAACAAGGATGGGGTTACTTATGTATTAAAGCCACAGATGCAGTATTTTACAGATCTGGACTGCACACTTCCGGTAGGAAGTCACGGAACTGTCCGACTGATCTGGGATGGAGAATATCTGGATGTGACTCCGGATGCAGATGGTGGAGTTCTGGAACTCGGCGAAACGAAATTTTCTCTGGTCAGAGGAGAAACAAGAAGGGTGAGGATTTGAAATGAAGAAGATAGATTTTAACAGAAACTGGACTTGCAGATGCCTGACCAGAGATGAAGAACCATATTCCGTAACACTTCCACATGATGCCATGCGGAGTGAACCGCGTACCGGAGAAAGTGTCAGCGAGGGAAATTCCGGATGGTATCTGGGTGGCGATTATGGATACACAAAACATGTGTTTGTACCATCAGAATACAGTGGAAAAAAAGTTCTCATTGAGTTTGAAAGTGTTTATCATAATGCAGAAGTCTATATTAATGGAAAGAAAGCCGCATACAGACCATATGGTTATACAAATTTCTATGTAGATACGGAAGGATTTCTGAAATACGAAGCACAGAATGAAATCCGCGTGATCGCACGGAATTCTGACCAGCCAAACAGCCGCTGGTATTCCGGAACAGGAATCTACCGTCCGGTGTACCTCTGGACAGGCGACAAGGAATACATTCCGGTCAATGGAATCAGGATCCATACAGTCAGCTATGCTCCGGCAGAAATCGAAGTTGAAATCAAAACTTCCTGTCCAGGTACGGTAAAAGTTGAAATCCTGGACAAAAACCAGATCGTTCTTACACAGGAAGTGGAAAATACAGGACATCCATCAGTTTTCCGTATAGAAATTCCGAACGCTAAACTCTGGGACTGTGAACATCCGAATCTTTATACTCTGCGTGCGACATTTGGAGAAGATGTTGTAGAGGAAAACTTTGGAATCCGACTTCTTGAATGGAATCCGGAAAAAGGTCTTACGATCAACGGTAAGAGGGAAATCCTCAGAGGAGCCTGCGTACATCATGATAATGGTGTGCTTGGAGCCTGCACATATCCGGAAGCGGAAGAACGAAGAGTCCGTATCCTCAAAGAGAATGGTTATAATGCAATCCGTTCTTCTCATTATCCGTGTTCCAAAGACATGCTGGATGCCTGTGACCGTCAGGGAATGCTGATGATGGACGAATATGTAGATGTCTGGTATATTCATAAGACAAAATATGACTATGCAGGATATCTGAATGAATGGTGGCAGCAGGACATTAAAGATATGGTGGAGAAAGATTACAATCATCCATGTGTGATCATGTATTCCACCGGAAATGAAGTTGCAGAAACTGCACAGAAAAAAGGAATCGAACTGACCGGCAGAATGACTTCTTATCTTCATAAGCTGGATCCATACAGACCGGTAACCTGCGGAATCAACATTTTCTTTAACTTCTTAAGCTCCATGGGAATGGGTGTCTACAGCGATGATAAAGCAGAAAAAAGTGCGGAGATTGCAGAGCAGGAGGCAAAAAAACAGGAAAAAGAAAAGAAAAAACCGGTAGGAAGTGAATTCTATAATACACTTGCCTGTCTGGTTGGCGACTATTTTATGAAAATTGGTGCGACCCTTCCGCCATGTGACTGGAAAACAAAAGATGCTTTTGCAAATATGGATATTGCTGGTTACAACTACGGACTTTTCCGATACAAACATGACCTGAAAAAATATCCGAAACGTCTGATCCTCGGTACAGAGACTTTCTGCAAGGATGCATATAGCTTCTGGGAGATTGCAAAGAAGAATAAACGAATCCTGGGAGATTTTGTCTGGTCCGGATGGGAATATATCGGAGAGACCGGAGATGGTGCTGCTGAGTATGAAGATTACAGAGGCAGGATGCCACATACCAGAATGACTGGAAACAACGGAAGAATCGACCTTCTCGGAAAACCTCGTGCAGAGGCTGCTTATACAAGAGTTGCTTTTGAGAGGGAAACGGGTCCGTTTATTGCCGTGAAACCTGTTTATCAGAAGGAGAATCTGCAATTGACAGGATGGGCACTGTCCAAAGCACTGGAAAGCTGGTCATGGCGGGGATGTGCCGGAGAAAAAGCAGAGGTTGAAGTTTTTGCAAGAGCAGCAGAGGTGGAACTTCTGGTCAATGGTAAAAAAGCTGCCCGTGGCAAAGTAAAGAAATGCCGTTCAAAATTCCACATTCCATATGAAGACGGTGAGATCACAGCAGTTTCTTATGATAAAAACGGACAGGAGATCAGTCGTCAGACTCTGATGACAGCAAATGAAGAAACAGTACTTCATATCAGACCGGAGCAGAAAACTGTGAAGGCTGGCAGATTGCTGTTTATTCCATTACAGTATGGAGATTCTGCCGGAAACTGGAAACCGATGGAGAAGCATCATCTGAAAGTTACAGTAGAGAATGCTACGCTCGAAGGGCTGGGAAGTGCCTGCTCCTATGTAGAAGGAAATTATGCACAGAATACGGTCGATACTTATTACGGTGAAGCGATGGCTGTAGTCCGTGCCGGAGAAGCCGGATCTGTAAAGATCACTGTTTCTGATGAAGAAAGAACATATACCTGTGAGATTCCGGTAATTGTAGCAAAATAAAACATATGGGCAATATAGACAAAAACAAACTTCACAATTTGTGCAAGATTTCTTAAAAAATTTTGTTTGTGAAAATTTAATAAAAAAACGCTCCCATTTACGGCTGAAAAAGTGCAGTCTGCGAAAAAAATGGGAGCGTTTTTAAAAATATGTTAAATTTATGTTCATAGAAAGTATGGAAGCACTTGAGCGATGAGGCTTGACCATATTTAGGGAAAGAAAGGAGCTATAATCATGAGCAGAAAAAGAAATCTCTGGCGTGGTCTGACTACTCTTACAGCGTCTCTTCTGACCGTTTCTGTTGCGGCAGGACCTGTAGTAGACAGCTATCGTACAGATATCGACAAATTTCTTGGCACAAAGAGCAGTGCGATGGTAACAGACAGTACAGATGAGGACCTGTACACATACAAATCTGATTATTCCAGCACGACAGAACTTCTGGATTCCATCGAGGATCTGGGAGAACGTATGAGTGAGGAAGGAACGGTTCTGTTAAAGAACGAGAATAATGCACTTCCGCTGTCAAAAGATGAGACACAGAAACTGTCCCTTCTTGGATTTTCCAGCTACTATCCGGTACAGGGTGGAGACATGGGAAGCTCCCTGAATGAGAATAAAGGAACAGATGCAGATACTGTAGATTTTGTTGAAGCGTTGGATGCAAAGGGATTCAAGATCAATGAAGACCTTCATGATCTGTACAAGAGTCTGGAAGCAGATTTCAAGACAGAGGTTAATATGTGGGGAAATATTATGGAATATTACCACATCACAGCTCCGGCAACAGATGGTGTATTTGCAAGCAAAGAGCCTTCTCAGGAAAAAATGGACAGTGTAGATGACAAGTGGAAGGATTCCATGGATGATTACAATGTTATGCTTGTAACAATCGGACGTTCTTCTACAGAGAACGGAACTTACCTTCCGGGTGTGGATGGCGTAGATGCATCTCAGAATCTGAATCAGACTGACCCGCTTGGATTAAGTGATGATGAGCGTGACCTGATCAACGCTGCTGTTGAAGCAAAAGAGAACAACGGCGGTAAAGTCATTGTTATGCTGAATAATGCAAATGCAATGGAAATTGATGAGATCAAAAATAACGATGGTGTAGATGCAATCATGGAAATTGGTTTCCCAGGAGGTTATGGTTTCTATGGTGTGGCAGATATCCTTTCCGGAGAAGCAAATCCGTCCGGTCATCTGACAGATACTTATGTTGTGACAAATGCCAACTCACCGGCAGCACAGAATTTTGGAAACTATGAGTGGACAAATGCAGATCCGTCTGTAAATATCAATACAGAAGAAGTGGAAGCAGAGGATATTTATACTGGATATAAATATTACGAGACAAGATATGCAGATACGGTACTTGGACAGGGAAATGCAGACGCAACTGTAGGAAGTTCTACAGGCAAAGCATGGAACTATGATGATGAAGTATCTTATCCGTTTGGATATGGTCTTTCTTATACAACTTTCGAGCAGACTCTCAAGAGTGTGGATGTAGACCTTGCTAACAGAACTGTAACAGCAGAAGTAGATGTTAAGAATACAGGAGATGTTGCTGGTAAAGATGTTGTGCAGCTGTATACTTCTGTTCCTTATACAGACTATGATGTAGAAAATAAAGTAGAAAAATCAGCAGTACAGCTTCTCGACTATGAAAAAACAGATATGATCGAGCCAGGCGAAAGCCAGACTGTTACAATTACAGCAGATGCACAGGATATGGCAAGCTGGGACAGCTCCTGCGAGAATGAAGCAGGAACAACAGGTAACTGGATACTGGACAATGGAACTTATTACTTCACTGTTGGAAATGGTGCTCATGAGGCAGTAAATAACGTGCTTGCTGCACAGGATCAGGATGTTGAAGGAAATAAAGATAATGTACAGACATGGGAACTTGGTGATTTCGATTCCTCTTCCTTTGCAGTAACTTTAAATGGCACACCGGTAGAAAATCAGCTCCAGGATGCAGATCTGAATAACTGGATGGAAGACACCGTTACTTACTTAAGCAGAAATGACTGGGAAGGAACTTGGCCGGAAACATACAAAGACCTGACAGCTACAGATGAGATGATCAGCACTATGGCTGATGACTACAGTGATATCG
>OGPR01001065.1_pt1 | contig 24271 bp, 15 predicted proteins | sample 1552981 | NCBI WGS metagenome assembly OGPR01 (sample SAMEA2580260, study PRJEB22360) | human gut metagenome | biome: human gut; feature: human-associated habitat; material: faeces | place: Denmark | collected 2008/2010 | reverse complement strand
CAACCTCAAATTTTCCGTTTACATCCTGAAGGATCTGTTTCAGGGAAGCTGTGGAACCAAGTGTAATAGCTGCTTTTCCTGCGGAGAAATCTGCAAGTCCTGCATCGCCGCCTTTTCCTACGATTGGTGCGAAACCTTTGTCGTTAAGGTCTTTCCATGCTGTAAGGATGTTCTTTGCAGCGCCGTTCTCATCGAAAGCTACGGCTGTTGCAGCATCTTTACGTCCGTTTCCATTGTCCGCATACTCAAGGCCCTGTTTTCCAATAAACTGCTCGAAGAACCATCCGTAGATTCCAAGAGACATTACCTCACCTGCGCCGCCTTTGTCCAGAAGATCCTGTCCGATCTCACCGATTCCTTCCAGGCTGTCAGGAACTTCTGTGATGCCTGCTTTGTCAAACATATCCTTATTATAATACATGATCGGTGTGGATGAGTTAAATGGCATGGAGTACAGCTCATTGTCGATGGTGTAGTAAGCTGCCAGGTTTGGCTCGATCTCAGATACGTCGTAATTGTCTGCATCGATCATCTGCTGCATGGGAACAATCCAGCCGGAATCGATCATGAATCTTGTTCCGATCTCGTATACCTGTACAAGATCTGCACCCATGTTTCCGATCTGTGCACTTTTCAGTTTGTTCAGGGAGTCATCGTACTCGCCCTGATACTGAGCGTCTACAGTAATTCCATATTCATTCTCATCGTTGAATTTTTTTACCAGTGTATCAATTGCCTCGCCATTGACACCACCCATGGAATGCCAGAAAGTAATGGTTGTTCCGTCTACGTCGGAAGCGTCTGCCATCTCCACGTTTTCATCTGTGGAAGCATCTGCGGCGAATACAGTCACTCCGGAGAGTGAACCGATGGTCATTGCTGCGGTAAGAAAAGCTGCGATGATTTTTTTCTTCATAACTTTTTTCTCCTCTTGAAAAATTTTCTTTTTTTCTTTCTTCTTTCTATATAAGATGAACTGCAGGCCTTACGGCGCTGCAATATCTTTTCCCCTGCGGAAAAAATGCTCCGGGATTATTGTCCGCTCCGGGATCAGCCTTTGACTGCTCCTGAGAACATTCCACGGATCAGCTGTTTCTGTCCAATGATAAAGATGGAAATAGACGGAATAATGATCATGACTACACCTGCAATCATCAGAGTGATGGACTGGGAATCTACGCTGTCCAGCATACTGATACCGATCTGAACGGTTCGCATATTGTTGGAACCGGTTACCAGAAGCGGCCACATGTACATGTTCCATGCATTGATGAAAGTGTACACTGCCATGGCTCCGATGGCGGATTTTGTCAGCGGAAGCAGGATCTTTACGATAAATTTCAGGTTGCTGCAACCGTCAAGTTTTGCCGATTCATACAATGAGATCGGGAAAGTCATGTAAAACTGACGGAACAGGAAAATTCCCATTGCGGATGTAAGGTAAGGCACGATCAGTACCTGGTAAGTATCCAGCATTCCCCAGCTTGATACGGTCAGGTAGTTGGAAATGATCGTTGCCTCTCCTGGAACCATCATGGTTGCCATCACGACCATGAAGAGAATACCTTTTCCTTTGAATTCCAGGAAAGAAAACGCAAAAGCAGCAAGAGAACAGGTAATGATCTGTCCGATGGTAATGCATCCCGCCATAATAAAGGAATTCAAAATAAAACGGAGAAGCGGAACGGTGCGGAATGCATTGATAAAGTTGGAAAAGGTCGGATTTTTGGGAAAGAGATTTAACTCTGTAGTAAACAGTTCATTAGAAGGCATCAGCGCAATACTGATGGCGTAAAGCAGCGGAAGCAGAATCAGAACCGCAAACACCACATTGGCAGCCACACAAAGGGCGGTTCTTGCTCTTCTCTTTGTGAGTGCTTTTGCATTCATGGCTTCTTTCAGCTTCAGAAGTTCTTCTTTTGACAGATTTCCCACAGCGGGAACTGCCACATTTTCCATCTGACTCATCAGTAATTTACTCCCTTCTTTTCAATACGGAACATGATCAGTGTAATGATCATGATGATTATAAACAGGATCACAGACTGGGCTGCCGCACTTCCGAACCGGTAGTTGAAAAATGCGTCCCTGTAAATGGAATAGACGATTACGTTGGTAGACTCATTTGGTCCGCCTTCTGTCAGGATCTTGATCTGGCCGAAAGACTGAAAGGCCTGAATGATATTTACTACCAGTGTGTAAAACATGATCGGGGAAAGTCCCGGAAGTGTCAGGCTGAAAAACTGCTGCACACTGCTGGCTCCGTCTACGGAAGCTCTCTCATAAATGGTCTCATCAATGTTTCCAAGTCCTGCGGAAAAATACAGGAAGTTGATTCCGCTGTTCAGCCATGCTGTGAGAACTGCCACACAGATCAGTGCGGTGTTCGGATCGTTCAGCCAGTTGATGTCCAGACCAAGAAGCTTATTTACAATACCAACTGCCGGATGAAGCATGATCTGGAAGATCATTGCCGCGGAGCTGGATGCGATAGCCATTGGCAGCGCATAGGAAGTACTGAACACCCGGATTCCCGGAAATGCTTTGTTACAGAGCACTGAGGCAATCAGGCCAAGAAGCATGCCACCGACCACCACGATCAGAACGAAGATCAGGGTTACTTTCAGGCTGTTGATAAAGGATGCGGACTGAATCAGTTCTTTATAGTTGTCCAGGCCAACGTACAGTTTTGCCTGGCCCATTTTGTTTGTTTTGTACAAACTTAAATAGATTGTTTTTACAAACGGATAAAACAGGAAAACTCCAAAAATCAGCATACAGGGTACCAGATATAAGTACGGTGTGATCTTACTTTTGCTGTTATTTCCCATGATTATTTCTCCTCCCTGTAAAAAAGATTTTCTTCGGTTTCCGGATCAAACACATGGGCTTTATCCATGTCAAAATATAAGGAAACTTTTTCTCCAACCTGGGTCTGATTCTCCGGATTTAGGCGTACTGCCAGGGTTTTGCCCTGCTCATCAAAATAGAGGATTACTTCCGCTCCCAGCATTTCCCGGTTTACTACGGGCTCATCCACATTTACGCTGTCCTTTTCGATCCCAAGTTTTTTTGCCTCATCAAGTTCGTAAATATCTTCCGGACGGATTCCCAGGATCACGTGTCTGCCGTTGTATTTGTCTGCGATCTGTTTTCCCCTGGTACCATCCAAATAAACTTTTTTTACAGTTTTTGCGTCATCCAGAAGAAGGGCTGTGCGGTTGTTTTCTTCTGCTTTTACGGTACACTGGAAAAAGTTCATGGACGGGGAACCCAGGAAACCTGCCACAAAGAGATTCACTGGATTGCCGTAAATGCTCTGCGGTGCTCCTACCTGCTGGATCAGACCGTCTTTCATGACCACAATCTTAGTCCCAAGAGTCATGGCCTCTGTCTGGTCGTGTGTTACGTAAATAATGGTGGTATCCAGCTGTTTATGTAATTTCACAAGCTCCACTCGCATCTGTGCACGGAGTTTTGCATCCAGGTTGGAAAGCGGCTCATCCATCAGGAAGGCTTTCGGCTTCCGGATAATAGCACTTCCGATGGCAACTCGCTGTTTCTGTCCACCGGAAAGAGCTGCCGGTTTCCGGTCAAGAAGCTGCTCGATCTCCAGGATCTTTGCCACCTCGTGGACTTTTTTATCAATCTCGTCTTTTGGCATTTTGCGGATCTTCAGGGCATAGGCCATATTTCCGTAAACTGTCATGTTTGGATATAAAGCATAATTCTGGAATACCATGGACATTCCTCTCTCCTTTGGTTCCAGATAATTGGAAAGTTCTCCGTCGATCCACAGCTCACCGTCTGTGATTTCCTCCAGGCCTGCAATGATACGCAGGGTTGTGGATTTTCCGCATCCGGACGGACCTACGAAGATTACAAATTCTTTATCATGTATATCAAGGTTAAAATCCTTTACACCGTAATGTTCCGAATCAAATTGCTTACATACATTTCTAAGTGCAATTTCTGACATCACTTATCTCCTTTCTCTCCTCGCTCGCATGGTTCTTAGTATAGAAGTTTTCCGGATATTCAGATATCGTAGTTACGCTAAGTGATTGTGAAGTATGTGTTAAATTATTTCGGAAATTATATGCAATTCCGTTAAATTCTTTCTCCTGGGTAAAATTTCTGCCTTATCTTTCCATTCCTGAACCAGGCTAATAAATCAGATTTTGCATTCACTACTCATCTCTGCCCAAAATAAATGGCAACTTTGGGGCTTTCATTGCCGCTTAATTTGTGCAATTTTTCATGTTGTTTTAATTTTTTCTGTAAAATCTCAAATTCCGGCTATGTTTTTGTCTAATTTTACTCTTGAAGTTTCGTGTATAAGTCAAACAATACAAAATATTTCTCTCAAATTTTCTAACTTTTTGTTAGCCACTTAGCCTGAGAAGTGCTATAATAATCCCAGTCAGAAAAGAAATGCAGAATTCGTGTTACTGCGAACAGCGCGAACAGCAACATTACCGGAATCCATGCATCAGGAGGAGGAATTTGACATGATCACATTGAAAGCAGAGAAAAGAAACCCGAATGTAAAGGCTAAAAAATTAAGACGTGAGGGTTACGTCACAGGAATTCTTAGTGGAAAAGAAATGAAAGAGCCAGTAGCACTTCAGTTCAATGGTGCCGAGGCCGCAAAATTCATTAAAGCAAATAAAGAAGGAACTCAGATTTATCTGGACATCGAAGGCGAAAAAGTCGATGCCCTGGTAAAGAACATTGATTATAATCCAATTGAGAAACAGTTGATGGCTCTGGACTTCCAGGCTCTGGTTGCCGGTGAAAAAGTATCCACAACCGTAGCTATCAAACTGGAGCACACCGATATGGTTCAGGGTATTGTTGAACAGGAAATAGAAGAAGTTCATTACAAAGCAGATCCTGCCAACCTGCTGGATACTATCGTCATCGACTTCGACGGCTATCCTGCAGATGTCCGTGACATCCATGTAAAAGACCTCCCGATTCCGGAAGGCAAACAGGTACACTTCATCACACCTGAGGATGCCGTTGTTGTTCATATCGGTGAGTACGCAGCCGCTCCAGAGGAAGACGAAGAGGCTGAAGATGCTGAGGCTGAAACGAAATAAAAATCCACTACATGAAAATGCCCCGGAGCGTGATTGCTCCGGGGCATTTTTGTATATTTACATATAAAGTACTATCGTGTTAAATCCTTCACCCATTTATACTTCCGGAAATGATGCAGCACCCATGGAAGTTTTCCTACTTCATCAATACAGGTACATGCATAGATCACCACTACAGGCCAGTGGAAATATAATTCTGATCCATTCCCCCAAGCATAAACGCGTCCGCCACCGCCACCAGCGCCAGCATCAGATTCTGCAGAACAATGGGAATCATCAAATTCCATAGTTTGTGATAAAATATACTTTTTTCTTTGTTTACTTTCCTTCTCCATTCGTTTTTTCCATATTTTATCATACTTTAAGCAACAGAAAAACCCCGGAAACCTTACGGTTCCGGGGTATCTTACGTTTGGACACATGTACCTTGCGGTACTCAATATATATTAATCAGTGATTACTCGATGATTGTAGCAACACGTCCTGATCCTACAGTACGTCCACCCTCGCGGTATCGGTCTTGCATATTAAGACGTTTTTTTCGTATATTTCTGTCTTTTTATTATCATTTTCAGCCGGAAATCCGGAGCGTTTTTCTGATTTTGAATTATTTTGTTATCATACTGTTATCACAACTTCTTTGGTGAACACTCAATAAAAACAAATTTAGGATTGCATATACACTCACAGGTTGTTATGATCGTTCTATGGGTGCTACCTACACGGTAGGCGGTTAGTCCTTCTACGGAGGGACTGTGGTCTACACTCCGTTACGGTCGGTGCTAAACGAGTGCCACCGGCACTCAGCACCCCTCCGATTACATAGAAATCCCCAGCTCGGCTGACGGAAATCTTGCTAAAGGAGGGGATGCCAATGTTGACGCTTGAAGGTCTGATTGCTGTTATTAGCCTATACTTGACAGCTTTCAGTCTCGGATACACAATAGGAAGCAATAAGACACAAAAATAGCCGCCCCAGTCTGCTAAACTAAGCGGCAATTTTTGCTATATTCACACTCAATACACTGAATAAAATCCGTTACTGTTGAATCTCTTATTTACTGATAAAACTTGATTTTTCTTCTTTGAACCTTTAATATTCATTGTAGATACCTCTTGTATTCGTTAGATTTTACCAACTTGCCGGTCAGTAATAATCTAATTTTACTTGAGGTATTTTTTTGTCAATCTCTTGACCTATTTAAATTATACAGGAAGCTTTTTGGCGTTTTTTTAGGCATTCTGTGCTTTTCTTTTTGCAATTTCTTCTTTCATCGCAGGAAGTGTTTTTTCCAGATCAAACTTGCTTACAAGAATAAACATAATAACAAATATCACTAACGGTGTTACAATAGTGAATCCGTAAATTGCCATTTTTGTAGCTGCCGGCGCTGCAGTCAGTGCAGCATCATAGCCGACTGCCGCAAGGAACCAGCCGATAATAGATGTTCCGAGCCCGCTTCCCACTTTACCGCCAAAGCTGGATGCACTGTTGGAGGTTGCTACCATTCTTACACCATATTTATATTCATTATAATCAATTGACATTGCCGTCATAACTCCAACCAGACACATCATCGGAATGGTTGCAAATGTTGTAATACTTCCGAATAATGCGTAGCAGAAAAAGATGTCTTTTGTGAAGAGAAGCAGTATATTTGCTCCTGCACCCATTGCAAAGCTCACCAGCAGCGTTTTCACAACACCAAGTTTCTTAATCATCGGTCCTACAAATATGAATCCTAACAGGGTCGGAATCATTCCGATTCCTCCGAGAACGCCGACCAGGTTGTCATTGCCGAAAATCCATTTACAGTAATATACTCCCGCACCCGCTGTAAGACCATATATAATGCATGAGAGCAGATTCACCACAAGAACAATCACCCAGTATTTGTTGTGGAACAGCTTTCCAAGCGCTTCCTTAAACGGAATCACTTCTTCATCCTCTTCTTTCGCTTCTACTACCGCTCCTGCCTCTGTTGCTGTCTCACGGCTTGTTGCATAACAAATCAAGGCTGCCAGTATTACAATAATTCCCATGATAAAGCCAAATTTAATCCATGCGTTTTGGTTTCCGCCCAGTGCATTCGTAATCGGAATCATACAGATTGCAAATATCATACCTGCCACATAACCGGTCGCCGCTCTCCATGTTCCCATGATGCCTCGTTCTTCCTGGCTGTTCGTACGAACGGTCATAAGCGAGTTATAAGGGATTGCCATTGCCGTATATAATACTGCTGTCAGAAGAATGTTCGTTATTGTCACGTAAATAATCTGTCCCATATCTCCTATTTTCGGCACCGTAAACATCAGAACCATTACAATACCTGCCGGAATTCCCGCTTTCAAAAGCCACGGACGATATTTTTCTTTTCCCGGTTTTGTATGGTCAATGATATTTCCCATAATCAGGTCTGTAAATGCGTCAATAATCTTACAGACAATAAACATTGTTGCAATCGCCCCAGCAGCCATGCCAACCTTATCCGTATAGAAGTATGTAAGCTGTCCTACCAGTGTGGACATCGCATTCAATGCGAACTGTCCCGTAGCATCTCCGAAGTAATCCTTCACGCGCATTACTTTCTGAACGCCAAATTTGTCCTTTCCTAATGGTTTTTTACTCATTGTGTCCCTCCTTCATTTCGTATCACATTTCCTTGATATCTTGTAAGCTTAAAATATCACATTCCTATTTGTCTGTATTTTAATTTTAGCTTAATTTTTATAATTTTGAATTTGTAGCGTTCAGCGCATCAATGACTGCCAGATACATTGGCTTTGCCTGCGCATCTTGCACAAGCAGATCGGATATGGTCATGGACAATGCAAACTGAATCAGCGGGTCTTCCAGCATTCCCGGCATCATTTCTTCAAACATATTGCGGCCAAGTTCTTCGGCGACCAACTCTCCGAGTGTTGACTCCAACGAATATTTCTCGAATTTCAGATTTGTATCCGTTTTGTACTCGTAATGATATCTGCCGGAACCAACCGTAAATTCCGCTTCTTTCTCCGGAAGCTGGATAACAGCCGTTGTATTCACCGGAATCTGCACATCCACACAGATTTTTCCTTCTCTACAGCTCCATGCACTTACGATTGTTCCATATATGGATTCATAAGCTGCGGACACCTCTGTCATTCCCTTTGTCAGCGTCGGCTGAATCCGTATTTTCTTATATCCCGGTTCCATACAGCGTATTCCTGCAACTTTTTCGTACAACCAGCTTCCAATCGAACCGTACGCATAATGGTTCAGGGAGTTCATACCTGATTCGTCAAAATCCCCATTTGGCAGAATGGAATTCCAACGCTCCCAGATTGTCGTTGCGCCTTTCTTTACTGCATAGAGCCAGCCCGGAAAATCCTCTTTCATAAAGATTTCATCCGCCAACCCGTGAAGACCGTTTTCTGACAAACAATGACACAGATACGGTGTACCCACAAAACCTGTCGTCAGATGATTATGGTGTGCCCCGATATTTAACTCCAATGTCTCCAAAATCCGATTACGAAATTCCGGTTTTATCAAGTCAAAGTACAGCATCAGCACACAGGCTGTCTGTGTCTCACTGACCATTCGTCCGCTTCTTGTCACGTATTCCACATGAATGGCTTCTACTATTTTTTCATATAAGTCACCGTATGCTTTTGCTTCCTCTGCATACCCCAATGCATCCGCAGCATCCCGCACAATCCTGGTCGAATATGCGTAATAAGCATTTGCCACCAGATATTTGTCCGTTCCGCCTGTCCGGTCGGTGCTTCCGGATTCTATGTCCAGTGCCAGCCAGTCTCCATACTGGAATCCACTCTGCCACAATCCGTTTTTCGAGACTCTCGCATGTATATAATCCACCCAGTTCTTCATCATCGGGAATTGCTCCGCAAGCATCTCTTTATCCCCGTAAACCTTATAAATCGTCCACGGAATGATTGTCGCAGCATCGCTCCATGCCGCTGCTCCCGCCTGATTTCCGAGAATATTCGGAACAACATGAGGTACGCCCCACTCCGGAGTGGTCTCTGCTGCCATATCCCGCAGCCATTTTCGGAAAAATAATGCCGTGTGGAAATTATAGGAGGCTGTGCCACAGAATACCTGTGCATCTCCGGTCCAGCCCAACCGTTCATCTCTCTGTGGGCAGTCTGTCGGAACATCGAGGAAGTTGCCTCTCTGTCCCCACTGTATATTACTCTGCAGTTGGTTAACCAACGTGTTGTCGGATGTGAATGTTCCTGTCGGCTGCATGTCTGTGTGCATTGCACATGCCGTAAAATCCGATGCCTCTGTTTCCGTTCCTGCGCCTTCCACACAAATATAACGGAATCCGTGGAAAGTGAAGTGCGGCATCACAAGCATTCCCACCTGCTTTTCTCCGTATACGAATGTATCTGTACATCTTGCCGTCCGCAGATTCTCTGTATAGAAGTTTCCATCTTTATCCAGTGTTTCTGCATATCGAATAACTAATCTGTCTCCAATAAGTTTTGGAAGTCGTATTTCTACCAGTCCTGCCATATTCTGTCCGAAATCAAACACCAATTCTCCTTTTGGAGTCACGATCCTTTCCTTTACATCAAACCGTTTCGTTACCCGGACCGGCTCGGATTCCTGCGCCACAATCTGCCCGATATCATCCGTATGTTCAAACAGAACTGCCTTTCCTACCTGCCTTCTTTCTTTTGTATAATCCTGTATCTCACCGTGATAAATCTCGGAAAACAGAATTTCTCCTGTTTCCACATGCCAGTCCGTATCAGTGCCGATGCAGATAATTTCCCCGTCTTCGTACTCGATACGCACCATTGCCAGCAAAGCCGTTCTGTCGCCGTAAAGATTTGGTCTTGCATCAAACCCGAGTTCTCCCTTATACCACCCGTTTCCTACAGTAACCGTAATCTCATTATCTTTTTCCAGGAGTTCCGTAATATCATAAGTCTGATACTGCAGTCGGTGATGATAAGATGTCCAGCCCGGAGCCAGGAACAAGTCTCCTGTTTTCCTTCCGTTAATAAATGCCTCATATACACCACAGGCAGTCGCATACAGCCTTGCTCTCTTCACTGGTCTGTCCAGAGAAAAGCTGCGGACAAATACCGGACATGCAGTCTCTTCAGCCGGAAGTGTATGGGTAATCCATTTTGCATTCCAGTTTTCTTCTCTCATCAAACCGGTTTCAAAGTTTCCTGTCACCTGTCCCAGCTCTCCGTAATTATCCCATACACTGACCTGCACCTGATAAACAGTCATCTCTTTCAATGCAGCACCCTTATATGGCACCAGAACGGATTGGTCGCTTTTCACCCGGCCGCTGTCCCACATAAGCCGGCCTCCGCTGACAACCTGAATCTGGTAGTTTGTCTGCACAACATCCTGCTTTTCACTCTCCAACTTCCATGAGAAACGTGGTTTCTCATCGATTCCTATCGGATTTTTTCTGTATTCTATTGTCAAATCACGAATCATATGCATTTCCTCTCTCTTTTTGTTTTTCTGATTCTTTCTATTCTATGAAAATTTGTAACTGTGAGGGTACTGAACAGTTACGAAAATTTTGCCATTGTACGAATCAGAGCGGTAACATTCTCCTGAAGTCTTGCCATGTCTATGGTACCGTTCTCCAATCCTTTCTTTATCTGACCGGTATATGTATCATCATTAGAGCCCGGCGTAATCCAGCAGTTTCCCGCCTGTACCATTGCTGCCACATCTACACTGTCATAGGTTGTCCAATCCGTCATTACAAAACCGGCAAACCCATTTTCTTCTCTGAGAAGCCCCTGTAGAAGTTCTTCATCCGCTGCTGTCGGGCAGCCGTTTACCGCATTATACGCCGTCATAAAGCTGGCTGGCATATGAACATCCATCGCATATTCAAAAGTTCGGAAATAAATTTCCCGGATTGCACGTTCGGAAATCAGACTCTGATTTCGCTTTCTGGAAGATTCACAGTTGTTCCCGATAAAATGTTTATAGCAGCTTCCGATCCCGGCTCCTTCCAATCCTTTTGCATAAAATCCGGCCATGACACCGGACAAATACGGATCTTCCGAAAAATATTCCGGCTGTCGTCCATTTAGCGGATTTCTGTGAATATTAAATGCTGGTGCAAGAACCAGCGGCATGCCCAATGCCTTCGCTTCTTCCCCGATTACACACCCGATTGCTTCCGATAATTCTTTATTGAACGAAGCACAGATTGTAACGCCTGACGGCATTCCAATATTTTTGATGTTCAGATTGACTCCGCTGTTTCCATCGCTCACCGGAAAGTCCGGCAAATCATATCCTTCTGTCTGAAATACACGACCTGCCTCACCGATACCTTCCATTCCCCACCCTGCCGAGGCACAGATGCTGATGCGGGCAAGTTCCTCCGGTGACATCTGTGCCACAAACTCAGCCGCACGTGACGGATTTTTTCTTACAGCATCAAATGTTACCTTCTCTTCCGGTTTCTCCATATCAAACTTTGCAGGATAATGTTTCCTCTTCTCATAAGGCAAAAATGTCAACTTATTTTTGACCACTCCGGAATGCGCTCCTGTCGGCCATGTATCATCCGGATTTGTTTTGGATAATCTTGTAAATTTGTAATCGCAGCAAAGCAGATTGGTTACCTGTTTGATTATTCTTGTTTCTTCTTCGTCGAATCCGCCGCATTCCGCTGCTTCAATACTGTTTCCCACATAAATACGGTAATATCCTTTTGATAAAATATACGCCGCTTTTTCTTCCGAATATGAAGTCAATACTTTCACCGGAACATGAACAGGAATCTTCTGTTCCTCTCCCGGAAGCAGTTCCTTTGTTTTTTCAAAGAATACCAGTTCTTTTTCCGGCTGCTCCAGTTCTGATTCCGGTTTGCCTACATAAACCTGAACAACTTCTTTTCCGGCTTTTTCCCCGACATTCTTCACATATACATCCAGTTCCAGTACTTCCCCGTCAAATCGAATATTCTCCTGCCTGATACAAAACTCTGTATAACTTAATCCGTAGCCAAACGGATACGCCACTTTTTTCCTGAATGTTGTAAAATAACGATATCCCACATAAATGTCTTCCTCGTAACAAGTATCCACATATATATTTTCATCTGCTGTCAGACGTGTTTTATCTACACAGTCATAGAAATTTTTCGACGACGGAATATCAAAATAATCCTTTGCCCATGTATCCGGCAGCTTCCCTGACGGATTTACAGCCCCGCTCAGGATATCCGAAAGTGCCGGTCCTGCAAGCATTCCACCAAATCCCGAATATATAAGTCCTGCAACTGCATACTTTTCTGCAAATGTCACATCAATCGGATATCCGACATTTAAAACCACAATTGTCTTTGCAAATGTATCCGTTACTTTTGCAATAAGTGCTTCTTCAGCCTCGCTCAGATAGTATTCCCCTTTCGCCGTGGAAGCATCCTGGTTTTCTCCTGCTGCACGTGTCAGGAACACGATTGCCGTATCGGACAATTTCTTTGCACGCATCAACATCTCGTCCTCCGGTATCTCATCCCTGTCACAGCCGTAAAATTCAACCAGTTCTTCATTCAGTGAATAAGCTTCTCCTTCCCTGACAGCCTCCACAAAATTAACACTGTAGCGAGGATTGATTTTGCCTGCCCCCACTGCTCCGATACGAAATTCGTGAATACCTCTGCCAAACAGATTCAATACCGTTCCCTTCTTCAGTGGAAGAACTTCCGCCTCATTTTTCAAAAGAACGATTCCCTCCCTGGCGGCTTCCAGTGCAATCTGTTCATGTGCTGCATCTTCCGGCTTCGGTTTCACTTTTTCCACACCTCTGACCGTAAAATCCTGCGGATTCATCTCATTCCCATCCATGTCCACAAAACCTTCCACGTGAAGTTGATATTCCCGACCGTACTCTGTCACAAGTCCCCGAAGCGGAATTCCAAGCACCCACATATTTCCCATAACTTCCATATATTGGTTGATACAGCCGGATACCACCCTGCTATCTAAGGTGACGGTTCCCTGAATATCCGGATTCATCGGCTTTGCCCACATCATAAGCAGACAGCCGGATAGTCGACGATCCAGCATAAAATACAATCCGTCAATATCATGAAAATCGTACTCCAGCGGTCCCATTTCAAAAAGCAATGGTTTATCTTCTTTTCCTGTCGGAAGCTGTTCCCAAAAATCTTCCATTCCCATGTTGAGTTCTCCTTTTAAATACTTTCATTGAGTTATCGTAACTGTTCAGTACCCTCACAGTTACGAGTTATCTATAAAATAAAATATCAAACCATATAATTTTTGTATTACAATATTGATTACAATATTTCAATTTTGTCCTTGTTTTTATAAATAGAACACCTTATAATTAGTATTACATCCATTTCAAAGAGAGTTTAAAAGTACGGTTTTACCTGGAGGAGTCTTCCATGATTACTGATTTAAAGGCATTTTGTGAATTATTTTATGCATCAACCTCCATACCGATTGGCTATTACCACGCTTCACCCGACAATGACTGTTCCTTTCCTTCGATTTTGGAAGATCCGTCTGTTTTTAAAGGCATCCTGTCCGGTTTCCGACATTTCACAAAAAACCCGGACTATTTTATCTCGCAGTCCTTCGGCTATTATGGTTATATAAAGCCGGAGCATGCTGATTGCGTAATCATCATTGGCCCTGTATTCAGCACACCTATTTCAGATCTTACACTTCGCACTTTCATGCAGGAATGGGCAATCAGTCAGGAACACAAACCGGATATACTCCAATTTCTGGTCAATATTCCTCAGATTTCCTTTAACCAGTTTCTCCAGACACTTGCCTGGCTTCACCTGTGTTTCAACGATGAATATATTTCTGTTGGACAGCATTTTAATCTGGAAAACACAAGCAGCATCAGCGAGTTTTCCAATGTACATTCCAATCAGGTGATGAATGCAAAGGAAGAACAGCATTTTCATAATACCTACCAGTTTGAACAGAAACTTCTGCAGTATATTCAAAATGGAGACGTCGAAAAAATGAAAACATTGTTAAACACCCCCTCCGAATTATCGGGTGGTCTTATGGCTGACAACTCCCTCCGGCAGGAAAAGAATGTTTTCATTACAACTGTTGCAATTGTTACAAGAAGTGCCATTGCCGGAGGAATGGATATGGAACAGGCTTACCAGCTTGCCGATGTATATATCCGTGAATGTGAAAAGCTGCAGAATATTTCCCACATTGAAACCTTGTCTTATTCTATGCTGATTGATTTTACGGAACGGGTTTCGCAAAATAAAATTCCTCAGGGAATGTCTCTGGAAATATTTGAGTGTATTCAGTTTATTACTCACCACATCAACGAATCCATTCAGGTTGGCGATGTAGCTGAGCATATCGGAAGAAGCCGCTCTTATTTGACAAACAAGTTCAAAAAAGAGCTCGGCTTCGATGTCTGCAGCTTCATTATGCGGTGTAAGCTGGAAGAGGCAAAAAGTCTCCTGACATATTCGGATAAGACATTAAGCGAAATCAGTAACTATCTTTGTTTTTCCAGTCAGTCTTACTTTCAGACTGTATTTAAGAAAAAATATGGTCTGACTCCGACACAGTATCGGAATCAGACCCACAAAATCTACTAATATATCAGGCGGGGCATCTTTCTATTTGATGTTCAGAACGAGTTTTTCTTCTGCAAAATTTACCGCTGAAATGGTTACGACTGCCTTCCCCGAACATTTTGCAGCCCGGATTACTGCCATTACACTGCCGTCATAGGTATTCCATGTATGAGACTGGTAACTTCCTTCGCAGCTCGGGTCTGCACTTCCGAATCCCTGCAATGCAGCACATCCCTCTACTTTAATTGTAACTGCTGCACTTTCCCGACGATTGAAATTTCCTGCTGCGTCTTCCAGTCTGATTTTTACGAAAGTAAGACTTTCTCCGTCAGCAGGAAGTTCATTCCGGTCGGCTTCAACCTTAAGCTTCACCGCTTTCCCTGCTGTCTGTAAGACAGCCCGGCCTGCCTCCACTCCGTTCAGATAACTGACTGCCTCTAGCTTTCCCGGATGATAAGGTACCTCATACGTCACAACATATACTCCGCCAATCGACTTTCGTCCCAGACTTTCCCCATTCAAGAACAGTTCTGCCTCATCTGCATTGGCATAAACATCCACACTTGCTGTTTCCCCTTCATATCCCGGCCATGTCCAGCTTGCAAGGTTATCCTTCCACATCCACGGTGTTTTTCCGACTTCAATTCCTGCCTTATCCATCCGAAGTACACCGATAGATGGTGCATGGCCAATTCCAAATACTGCCTGCCGTAGATAACTGATTGGTTTACGATCACCAAGAATATCAATGTCACCGATACCTGCCAGTCTGTCCGGCCAATGCGCTGAAAAATTCACTCCTCCATTATAATGGAATATACCGCATCCGGCCTCTCCCAGATAATCATATCCGGTCCATGTAAAGTCTCCTAACACATGTGGATTGCGCTTTACGATATCCCACAAATGAACAATGTCCGCCGGAAAAGTCTCTGTGCCAAGCACAACCCGATTCGGATGACGTATGTGATCTTCTTCATGTAATGCCGTCAGATAATTATATCCGGCAATGTCATTTGCCGCAGCAAATTCTCCTATCATTTCTTCCAGAATCGGACTGGTGGCAATCGCATCTGCCAGCGGTCCCACCATAACCTCAGCCATCCCATTGATTTCATCTGCGCCTCCACGCTTCTGCTCATCCGGCTGCTGCATCGCTTCAAGCTGCTCCGGAGTCATCCCTGTAGCCTGGCACATAATTTCGCCCATTCGGTCATTTCCTGCCATCAGACCATTGATTCCGTTCGTCGTATAGCGTGTGGCATCCAGCCGTTTCATTTCTGCATGAATCCTCCGATTCCATTCTGCCCCTTTTTGAGTGCCCGCCTCCGGAATCTCATTTCCGGTCGAGTACAAAATCACGCATGGATGATTATAGTCTTTTTCCACCATGTCCCACACATCCTGCTTCCAATGTGTCGGAAAATAATTTGCATAGTCATGGGGATTCTTTGTCCGAGTCCACATATCACTCAGTTCATCCATCACCAACACGCCCAGCTTATCACAGGCATCCAGCATTGCCTTACTCATCGGATGATGTGCACTTCGAAGAGCGTTAAATCCGGCTTCCTTCATCTGGCGGCAACGCCGATACTCCGCATCTGGAAATGTTGCCGCTCCGATAATCCCATTATCATGGTGAATACAAGTCCCCCTCAGTTTCGTTGGTTTACCGTTCACCAACAGACCATGTTTTGCATTCAGCCGAAGTGTACGGATTCCTGTTGAAATATTTACACTGTCTATCGGATTTTCATCCTCAGAAATTGTAATCCGGCAGGAGTATAGATTTGGTGTTTCATCACTCCACAATGCAGGATGCTCTACAAGCAAACACTGACAGCACATCTGCGTGCTTTCTCCAAAAACAGTTACCGGTATGTGCTCTGCGGCTGCTTCTGCCCCATTCGGTCCGGTCAATGTAATTTCCACCTGTACCGTTTCGGAAACCATTCCCCGATTACAGATTGGAACCTCTACTTCCACGACTGCCGCCTCACAGTCAGCTTCTCTTGTTGTAACACGCACCCCCTGGGCAGGAATATGCACAGTCTTTCCCACCCATGCATACACAGAACGGTATAACCCCGCACCACTATACCAGCGGCTGGACTGCTCTATACTGCATACTTCTACTTTCAGTTCATTTTCCTGGCCATACTTCAGATAACCGCTGACGTCTGCAAAAATACCTGTATATGGATTCACATGCTCTGTTACAAGATCCCCGTTCATATAAATACGGCAGGTATCTGCAACACCTTCAAATTCCAAAACAACTGTACATCCCCTCCACGCTTCCGGAATCTCCCACTTTTTCATGTATGTATATTCACCGCCCGGATAAAATCCTGTCTGATGTGCATTCGCAGTTGCCGGAGTTCTTTCCTGATAAATCATGGCATCATGGGGCAAATCAATATTTTCTATATTTCCTGCGTCTCCCATCATTAACTCCATCATTGTTATGGTTCCTTTGGCAAACTGCCAATTCTTGTTTAAAGATATTTTTTTCATTCGGACCTCCCTAATGCAGCTTGTTCATTTTTTTACTATTCTAACAGTTGAAGAGTATTCCGTATTATAAATATAAATTTATTATTATAATTTTGTAACACAATTTTTCAAATTATTCTTGACAAATCTCTTTTTGTGCGTATGATTACAATTAAAAGTTCTTTTTAGAACTGTTTTATTTAAAACTGTTCTGTGATACATTTTGGTTGAACTCAATCGAATCATTCTGTATCTGAACACAAAAGGAGTTTTGGATAATGAATTCAACCCATTTTCTTGTACAATTCCGGCAACTGAACAAACTGTACGAATGTATGCTGAAAGAAATATGCAGACGGCATAAGCTGACATTGATTGAGACAACGATCATCAGTTTTCTCTATAATAATCCGGGTCGTGACACAGCTGCTGACATCGTAGAACTACGGATGCTTTCCAAGGGAAATGTCTCTCAGGCTGTAGAACTGCTGATTCAAAAATCTTTACTGAAACGGATTCCGGATGAAAATGACCGGCGAAGGATTCATCTTGAGCTGCTTCCGGATGCAATTCCAATCACGAATGAGATTGATACGATAAAGGAGACATTCCGTACAGAGCTTTTCCATGGTTTTTCCAAAGAAGAGGAAGAGCAGCTGGAATTTTTGAACCGGAAACTGATGGAAAATGCAAAAAATGCATTCAAAATGCAGCAACAGAACTCAGACAAATAATTTGTAAAGGAAGAATGAGAAATGAACGAGAACAAGAATTTTTTAGGAACCGAACCTATCGGTAAATTGTTATTGCGTCTGGCACTGCCTACCGTTGCAGCACAGATGATCAACATGCTTTACAATATCGTAGACCGTATCTACATTGGTCACATTCCAAATGTAGGTGCTCTTGCACTGACCGGCGTAGGTGTTTGTATGCCACTGATCATGATCGTAGCGGCATTCGCTGCCCTTGTCGGAAACGGTGGGGCCCCGCGCGCATCTATTTTCATGGGACAGAGAGATACAGAGTCTGCTGAGAAAACCCTCGGCAACTGTTTTCTCACACAGCTCATCATATCTGCGATCCTTACTATCGTGCTTCTGATTGGAAACCGGACTTTCCTGCTTTCTTTTGGAGCAAGTGAGAACACGATTGAATATGCTGTTTCCTATATGAACATTTACGCTATCGGAACGCTTTTTGTACAACTCACACTTGGAATGAACGCGTTTATCACAGCTCAGGGATTTGCCAAAACCGGTATGCTCTCCGTATTGATCGGTGCTGTTACCAATATTATCCTGGATCCGATCTTCATCTTTGGATTTGGACTCGGAGTCCGCGGTGCTGCCCTTGCCACTGTTATTTCTCAGGCCTGCTCCTGCATCTGGGTTCTGACGTTCCTGTTTGGAAAAAAGACAACATTGAAACTGAAAGTTTGCAATATGAAACTTCAGTCTAAGATTATCCTGCCTTCACTCGCTCTCGGTTCTTCCATCTTTGTGATGCAGGCAAGTGAAAGTATCATCTCCGTTTGTTTCAACTCTTCTCTTTTGAAATACGGTGGAGATATCGCAGTTGGTGCAATGACAATCCTGACAAGTGTTATGCAGTTTGCCATGCTTCCGCTGCAGGGAGTCGGACAAGGTTCACAGCCGATCATCAGCTACAACTACGGAGCCAAAAATGTGGATCGTGTCAAATCTGCCTTTAAACTTCTTTTGAAGGTCAGTCTGACATACTCCGTTTTCCTGTGGCTCTGCGTCATGATCTTCCCGCAGGTATTTGCAGGAATGTTCACCTCCGATGCCACATTGCTTGCATTTACTGCAAAAGCGCTGCGCATCTATCTGGCATGTCTGTTTATGTTCGGTATCCAGATTGCCTGCCAGATGACATTTACATCTATCGGAAGAGCTAAAGCATCGATCATCGTTGCAGTTATGAGAAAATTCATCCTTCTCATTCCGTTGATCTACATCATGCCGGCAATCTTACATAGCAACCAGACAATGGCTGTGTATATGGCTGAGCCGATTGCAGACTTCTTGGCGGTCACATTCACTGCAGTACTGTTCTTCTTCGAATTCCGAAAAGCACTGCGGGAGTTGTTTGTTAAATAATTTTTGAGTTAGGAAATTTAATAATGCCTGACACCTGGTGGTCCTAGAAAAATACCGGGACAGAGGAAACTTGAATCCCCTGTTCCGGTATTTTTTTGTAGATCTGTATGTTTATTCTGCTGCGTTTAGCGCTGCAACAAGCTGGTTCAGTGCTTCCTTTGTCACTCCCGGTACAAAACTCAGCATCTGTCTGAGCGGCATGGCTTCCATCATTGCCGCCATCATTTCGTCGTTGATCACTCCGGAATCATCCTGCATCTGTTCCTCTGTACTCTCGCCGTCCATTCCTTCCATTTCACCCATTGCCTGTTCCAATATGGCTTTTCCTTTCGGGTCTGCCATGATTTCTCCCATTGTGGAATTGAGGGTATACACTTTCGGCAGGACGGTTTCTGATTCTACCTGTACTTCCTCTGACAGAAGCACTTCCTGTGCATTCCGGCAAATCTGGATTTCATAGGCTCCGGTCTCCACATGCCAGTCATGGATTTCCGTATTCCAGTATGCATAGGCTCTGCTGTCAAGTTCAAAGGTGACGGTTTTTGTCTCACCCGGTGCAAGTTCTGTTTTTTCAAATGCTTTTAACTCCCGTACCGGGCGGATGATTGTTCCGCCCTTCGGCGCTACGTAAAGCTGTACGACTTCCTTTCCTGTACATGCGCCTGTATTTGTTACGTCTACGGATACCAGCAGTTTTTCACTTTCCTTAAACTCCTTTTTGTCCACCGTAAGATTGCCGTAAGAAAAGGTCGTATAAGACAATCCGTATCCGAACGGGAACAGGACTTCCATTTCTTTGGATGTGTAATAGCGGTATCCCACAAATACGCCCTCTGAATAAACCGATTTGTCATGTTCTCCGCCGTAATTCAAATAGCACGGCGTATCCTGTATCCGAAGTGGGAATGTTTCCGCCAATCGTCCGCTTGGATTTGCATTTCCGTAAAGCACATTGACCACTGCGCCGCCCACAGCCTGTCCGCCCAGGTAGGCTTCCAGCACGGCTTTTACTTTTCCGAGCCACGGCATTTCTATCGGAGCGCCGTTGTGAAGCACAACTATGGTGTTCGGCTGTGCTTCCGCCACCGCTTCAATCAGTGCGTTCTGGCAGTTCGGCATCCCAAGATGCTTCCGGTCATACCCTTCGGATTCAAAGCTGTCCGGCAGTCCGGCAAAGATTACCGCCACATCCGCATTAGCAGCAGCCTCTACGGCTTTTGCAGCCAATGCTTCATCCACTTTATCCTCAACATCATCAAAGCCTTTGGCAAATGTGATGTTTTCCTTTTTTACAGTTGCGAGAAATTCTACGGCGTCCATTGCAGATTCTGTTTTAAAGCTGTTGATGTGGGAACTTCCGCCGCCCTGATAGCGTGGTTCCTCGGCGTATTTGCCGATAAAAGCCACCTTTTTGTCTGCGGACAACGGGAGAAGCGCATCCTCATTTTTCAGAAGCACAATACACTCCTCTTCGATTTCCCGGGCTGTCTCATGGTCTTTTTCATGCTGAAATACCGCGTTTTTGTCTCTGTTTTCCTCATATTTGAAAATAACATTCAAATATTCTTCACAGGACTTGTCCAGTACAGATTCATCCAGTGTTCCGTCCTGTACTGCGGCAACAATTTCCACATCCGTAGCGCCTTCACAGGACGGCATTTCCAGATTGCAGCCTGCTTTCAGAGCTTCCACACGGTCATTCATCGCACCCCAGTCTGTCATTACATAGCCGTCAAATCCCCATTCCTTGCGGAGCACATCTGTGAGCATTTCTTTATTTTCACAAAGGTATGTGCCGTTCAGCTTGTTGTATGCGTTCATAATGGTCCACGGCTTTTCCTTCTTTACCATTCCTTCAAAAGAAGCAAGGTAAATTTCACGCATGGTGCGTTCATCCATTTCTGAAGAGCTTGTTAAGCGGTGATATTCCTGGTTATTTGCCATAAAATGCTTCGGACTTGTTCCGATATGTTTGCTCTGGACGCCGTGGACAAGCGCACCTGCCATTTCCGTTGACACAAGTGGGTCCTCTGAATAGTATTCAAAATTACGTCCGCACAGCGGGGAACGCTTAATGTTCATAGCCGGGCCTAAGATTGTGCTTACATTTTCTGCCTGACACTCTTCCCCCAGTGTTTCTCCAAGTTTTGTCACCAGCTCACGGTTAAAGCTGGATGCGGTTGCACATCCCGCTGGAAAGCAAACAGCCTGAATGCTGTCGTTGATTCCCAAATGGTCTGCTTTATCGTCCTGCTTGCGGAGTCCGTGAGGTCCGTCTGAGACCATTTCCGAAGGGATTCCGAGACGTTCCACTCCTTTTGTGTGCCAGAAATCAAGCCCGGAACACAAAGATGCTTTCTCCTCCAGAGTCATTCTGGAGACCAATTCTTTTATTTTTGCTGTTTCCATGTTTCATCCTCCTGCCAATCTTTCTCTTTTGGATAAAGATAGCATATATTTTTCTTTTCGTATTATAGTTTTGAGTTATTTATTGTAAAAATAGGTTTGCATTTCCTTTACTGAATGGTCACGGAATGCAGTACCACATCTCCTTTACAGGTTACTTTGATTTCATAGGTTCCCGGCTCTGCTTCCGTGTATATTCCAGGATTTCGGGTCGCATTTGGCATTATCAATAATTATCCCCTGATAAGTAAATGGCCCTAACGGACTTTTCGACGTTGCATAGGCAAGGCAGGTCAGTTTTTTATCCCGGTACACACACGGATATACATAATAATAAATGCCGTTTCGCTTCCGCATGGAGCTTCTGATGATAAGCGTGATTATGAACTGTATTTGCGGATAGGCTGGAGCCCTGACAACTGATATATTCATAGCATAATGATATGGACAGGACATTTATTTAGTCCCGTCCTTCTTATATGTTGTATCACGTTTTAATCAGTACTATAATAAAGAAAACTTGAATTTGAAAGAGTGTTTGCAATGAATGAAAAGATATATAAAACGCAAAGTGGATGTATTCATTATTGGATAAATCTGGGACAAGATCCAGAAAAAGCAACCTTGATTTTCCTTCCAGGTTTAACTGCCGACCATAGACTATTTGATAAACAAATTGAATTCTTTGAAGGCATATATAATGTTTTTGTATGGGATGCACCTGGTCATGCAAAATCCTGGCCGTTTGAATTTAATTTTTCTTTGTCGGATAAAGCGAAATGGCTTGATGATATTTTGAGCTTGGAAAACATTCGGTATCCAGTGATTATAGGACAATCCATGGGAGGTTATGTTGGTCAAGCGTATGCAGAATTATTTCCCAACAAGCTGAAAGGATTTATTTCTATTGATTCTGCTCCTTTACAAAGAAAATATGTAACAGGAATCGAGCTGTGGCTTCTGAAAAAAATGGAGCCAGTATATAGATACTATCCTTGGAAATCATTATTGAAAACGGGAACAAATGGTGTGGCTACATCCGAATATGGTAGAAAATTAATGCATGATATTATGATGATCTACGATGGTGACCAAAAAAGATATGCCAAAATCGCAGGTCATGGTTTTAGAATATTGGCAGAAGCAATGGAAACTAATCTTCCATACAGGATAAACTGTCCGGCTCAACTGATATGTGGAGAAAAAGATCATGCCGGTTCTTGTATTCGTTACAATAATGCATGGCATAAAAATACTGGAATTCCTATTGCATGGATTAAAAATGCAGGACATAATTCAAATACCGATGCACCGGAGGAAGTGAATTCGTTAATAGAAAAACTGATAAATAAGATATGATGAATCGTAGGAAAATCGCAGTTTGTCGTAAACATTTACATACTATTGTTTAGAAAAAAACAGTTCCGTTTATCCCCTCGAATTTCTCCTATAAGTGAAGGAACAATTTCTAACTTTATGACAGGGTTACATGCCCTGTCATTTTTATGGTCATTTTTAGAAAATCTGTTCCCGAATCACAAGATTATATAGCAGTGACCCTGTATGATAGAATAAATTCATCCATAGATGCCCGGTCACAGAGGTATTGCTACCTCGGAAAGGAGATTTTATGAAGAGACCGGACAACAACAAAATAACAGCACTTTACAAAAGACTGTCACGAGATGATGAACTGAATGGGGACAGCAACAGCATTGTAAACCAGAAGAAAATGCTTGAAAAGTATGCCAAAGAACAGGGGTTTACGAACCTTGCACACTATACCGACGATGGATATAGCGGTACTAACTTTGACAGACCGGATTGGAAGCGGTTGACTGCCGACATTGAAGAAGGAAAAATCGGATGTGTTATCGTCAAGGATATGAGTCGAATCGGCAGAAATTATCTGGAAGTAGGCTTTTATACGGAGGTTTTATTCCGAGAAAAAGGCGTCCGCTTTATTGCCATTTCCAATGGTGTTGACAGCACACATTCTGAATCCAATGAATTTGCACCATTCTTAAACATTATGAATGAATGGTATGTGCGTGATACCAGCAGAAAAATCAAGTCTGTACTTCGCAACAAGGGTATGGAAGGCAAACATCTGACTTCTAATGCCATCTACGGATACAAAAAAGACCCGGAAGATAACAACCACTGGCTTGTTGATGAAGAAGCCGCTGCTGTGGTAAGACGTATTTTCCAGTTAATTATTGAAGGGAATGGACCGATGCAGGTTGCCAGAATACTCACAAACGAAAAGGTTGAGCGTCCATCCTACTATCTTGCGAAGACAAGCATTCCCAATATACTAATCCGGAGGACTGGATGATATTCAGAGATACGCAGGAAGCTATTGTTGATGAAGACACCTGGTATGTGGTTCAGAAAATCAGAGAGACCAAGCACCGCCCAATAGCACAGGGCAAAGCAAATCCGTTAACCGGACTCATGTTTTGCGCAGATTGTGGTGGTGAATTTATAAAATTTATCGCAACGGTTTTTAAGTTTTTGCTTCTTGATTACT
>OGPR01001064.1_pt1 | contig 24274 bp, 24 predicted proteins | sample 1552981 | NCBI WGS metagenome assembly OGPR01 (sample SAMEA2580260, study PRJEB22360) | human gut metagenome | biome: human gut; feature: human-associated habitat; material: faeces | place: Denmark | collected 2008/2010 | reverse complement strand
TGGTTAATAGTTACCTTTGGGATGCTTATCTGGAAGGCAATAGCGATCCTGTTTTTGATTCCTCTGCGGGTCCGGGTGCAGTCATGACTAAGATGTCTGAGATCGCCGAGCTTCGTCAGGACTGCTGCGCCTTGCTTGGCTTCCCTACGACGGTTAATTCGTCTGCGTGGATCAATCCTAACGAAGTTAATTGGGAGACTACTACCCGTACGAATGCTCGCACTTGGTTCGACGCTATTGCTAATGCGGGTCTGAACATGCACTCGTTCGGCATCGTTGGTTGGGAGCGCTATACGCTTCGTACTACGATGGGTGTTAAGGTCTATAACCTTGACTGTACTGCTGGGTGGTGTGGCCGTATTAGCGCTGTTGCTGCTTCTACCCGCAATCGCAATCAGCTTCCGTCTTATAAGGCGTATGGCACCTACCCGTCGTCGCTTGTTCGGACTATGAGTTTCGATAGTGTTGTTGAGATGCATAAGGAGGACGGTATTGGTTCTGTTTATAGCTCTGCTACGGGTAACTTCATCTTTGATGTGAAGGGCCTTTATGGGGTTGGTACTTCGTACTTTGCTCAGGCGAATGTCATGCGTGTCATTGAGTTCTTGCTTAGTAATAGTTACGACATTATTGAGCAGGTTATCCATACGGACGTTGCGGCCAATAAGGCTTCGCGTATTGACCTTGAGGGTCGTATGAACACGATGCTTAGCTGGTTCATTTCTCGTAATGAACTTAAGGCCGAGTCGTATGTCGATATTGGGGACTCTTTGAATAGTGATGATCTGACGAACGGTGGCGAGTACTTGAATATTAATATTGTCTGCTACTTCTTGAAGTTGACGCAGGGTGTTAATATTAACATCATCGCCCGTGATGGTAGTGTTAGTTCGTCTGTTTCGATGGTTAATTAATAAAAATTTCTTGCTTGTCCTATGACACGTAAAATACAGACTTTCACGGGTATCATCACGAACCCGATGAACATTCACAACTTCGCGTTGTCCATTCCGGGTTTTGAGGATTACAGCATCACGGTTCAGAGCACGTCGTTTCCGTCGGACTCTCTCCGTCAGACGCGGTTGTACGTCGCGGGTGAGGAGATTCGCTATCCTACGGTTGCTCAGAATTCGGGCACGTGGCAGTTTGTTGTTCCGGAGACGGACGACGGTACTATCAGTTCCATTCTGGATGGCATCCGTTCTGAGATTTGGAATCAGCTTACGGGTGGTTTGACGGTTGATCCTACGCAGTGGCGTGACATCGGTGTCATTGCCCGTGACCTCAATAGTAATGAGTCTTTCGAGGTCATCATGCATGGCGCGTGGCTTGCGGGCCGTGGTGACGTCCAGCTCAATCAGGCCACCCCGGAGACCAACTGGCAGTGGCAGTATCAGTTTATCTACCAGTGGCTTGAGAACAAGAACCTTCGTGGGTTGTAGTTTCGGGTTTATTTATCCACTTCTAGGAGGCTGTGGGCGTGGGTTGTAGTGTCCCACCTCACAGCTTCCTTTTTCAGATCGGTGTTGCGATGAGTATTAAGATTTCTGCTTTCACTGCTGCCATTCCTGCTCCTTTGACGAAGCGGGATATTACGATGGTGTGGCCTAATTTACCTCAGTCTATGTTTCTTGTTCAGTCGTTGACTTTCCCTACTGAGCAGTATGCTAAGGTTGAGGTTCCGGTTCGCGGTGTTTCTGTTCAGCTTCCGACACAGGTTTTCCAGTCGGGGGATTGGTCTTTCGAGGTTCCGGATAGTAGGTTCACGGCAGTTCGTTACGAGATTGAGCGAGCTTATTATGAGCAGCGTCTTCATAATATTCATCTCATTATGGGTGATGTTTCCAATGTTCTCAACATAGGGAGTGGTGCTTCGTTCTTTAGCAATCTTTTGAATGTCGCATCTGCTGCGACATCTACGTTGCTTACAGCTTGCACCTTGTGCGATGCTTTTATTACGGACATTGATCCGGTTCAGTTTTCCGTTGCGGGGTCTGCGGGTGATCCTGTTTTGTGGTCGGTGAAGGTTCATTATACGTACATTACGAAATTGACTAACGTGGGGTAGAGTTATGGGTCGTTTAAGTACTTTGGTTCAGCGTGCTGTTGCTTCGCGTCGTGAGTTCATGAGTCTTTCGGCTTCGGGTGGCTCCTCCGGCACTCGTCATGTCATTGCTCCGCTCCTGCAGGGGGATTTTCGCCTTACGTTTGTGGACGGTAGTGATAGCTCTTTGCAGTGGCATTCTACGGATTTCCTTTTGACGAGTTTGAGTGGTCCGAGTGCTACGTTGTCGTGGTCCCCGCATAGCTCGATCTTGGGGGTTTCCATGCCATCTATTTCACAGGATTATCTGACTATCAACTTCTATGTTTCCGGGGACCCGGATTATACTCGTGCTAGTTTCCCGTCTTTGTTTTTGTACAATGATCAGTTTGCATCCAATGGGGCTTTGCGCTTGCCGTCTTCGGAGTACTTTACTTCACCGACTACTGGTCGTCCTGTAGGCGAGCAGGCTACCAACGAGAGTATTATCAATTCTTTAGGGGGTACGGGTAGCACTTACGTTCGTCCTACGATTATCCTTTACGCTCTTTACCGTCCGAGTGCGGGTGGCAGTTCTATGGAGGATACACCTATTGAGCTTTGTAGGTTCGAGGGCTGCGTTTTTGGGACCCCTACGCCTGCTGTGAATCCGTCTGCGGTTGCTCCTATGACTTGGTCCCAGCAAATAGGTTACCGTTTCGTTGTTTGGCAGGACGGTACGTTCTTGGGTAAGGTTATTTCAAAGGCCGAGCACCTTCGTTCTTTCCATATTACCACTTCAAATTAATTTGCAATGATTGTTCAGCTTCCGTCTAATGGTATCTTTGGTCTCACGCAGACTGTTTTAAACACGCCGCTTGTCGGTCATCTTTCCCAGCTTGCTTCTACGGATTACACGGAGGAGCAGATTCGTCAGGAGTTTGTTCGTATGCTTCTGGCACACCCGGAGGACCTTGAGCGTATGACCATCTGCGACCGCGATTATTTGTTTATGATCGCTGCGTCGGGTGTTTGTATGAACCAGATCACTACGGACTTTGTTTGTCCTGTATGTAAGGATGGTGGGAAGGACGTTGTCAGCTCTGTTGTTTATGACATTACTCAGCAGGAGGTTATTGAGCTTGCCCCCAAGACGCCGTCGGAGGTTAAGAAGACTTGGGATGACTTGGGTACGGAGTACACTTATCGTATTCTCCGTGCTTCGGACGAGGAGCGCTTGGTTGAATATGCCTTAGCCGACTACGATCATTACAGTCTTCGTTATGAGCAGGCTTTCATGGCTGCTACGCTTGGTCAGGACTGTAGCGATAACGAGGCTATTGCTAAGGGCATTGATGTCATTAGTCAGTATCCGTTGGCGGTTTACTTCTCGGCGTTGTTGTTCACGCAGGTTGCGTTTCATGGTGTTCGTCCGAGTATAATGGGTAAGTGTCACGAGTGCGGTCGTGATGTTAAGGTTTTGGTTCCTTTTGGGGATACGGTTAAGATGCTTGATTCAGCTCGTCTTGTCAACCGTTTCTCTCAGATTTCACATATGGTTGACTTCAAGTCTTTCTTGGAGCTTTCTATGCCTATGCTTGCGCAGTTTGAGGCGAATGCGCGCGCTCAGGCTAAGTAGTGGTGTTGTTATATGGCGTCGGACGAGAAGTTTAAAATTAGCGGCCTGAATGCCGCGCTGGATGAGTATTTGGAGAAGATTGACAAGGTCAATCTTAGCCGCAAGGACCTTCTTGCTAATAAGGAGCTTCTGGAGGATTCCTTGAAGTTGCTGGCTTCGCTGGATGATAAGATGAAGACGATTGAGTCTTCGTCTGCGTCGTCTTCTGAGAAGTCAGCTCGCTTAGCTTTGCTTGATAGCATCCGTTCTAACGTCATGTCGGGGAAGCCTGTTGATTCGTTGCTTACACAGGAGTCCCGTGTTTCGGATTTAGCGCGCCGGGGTTCGGGTGCTGCATCTTTCCCTCGTATATCCTCTAGTGAGCGTGTTGGTCTTTTAAGTGTTTCGGAGCGTGTTGCTGCTGCGGGGTTAGGTTCCACGCTTGGGAGCTTGTCTCCGCGCCAGCTTGATGCTATGCTTTCGTGGGCTACCCGTTCGGGTGGTGGTCCGGCTCGGTCCGGTATGAGTGCTGCTTTGCAGTCGAGTGCTTTTGAGCTTGGTAGTAGTTTGACTTCGGGTGGTACGTGGGATCGCCTTCGTTCGTCGTCTGATGATCATCTCATAGATTCTTTGGACGAGGCAGAGCGCGAGGAGAAGTTCGATCAGTCTGTGTCTACTATTCAGACCACGTCGGATGCGATTCTTGCTTCTTTGGGCAAGCCTACGAAGGGTGCACCTGCGCGTCTTGAGTTCCGCCAGCCTAAGCCGTCTAAGAGTGGTCGTGGTGATTGGTGGTCTACCTTGAAGTTGCTGGGCGGCATTGCGGGGACGGTTGGCGTTCTGTATGGTCTTTTCAGCAACCAGAAGGTTCAGCAGTGGTTGAATGATGTTCTTCTCAATCCGGATAAGTGGAAGGAGTGGGGTGATAAGATAGACGCTATCTGGAATCGTCTTGGTGACGTATTCAACTTGGTTATGTCTTCTACCAAGTCTACACGTGATGCTACTATTGCTTCTGCTAATGCGGGGTATGAGCTTTATAAGAGTATGGACTCCGATTTGCAGGGTTATGTCAATAGCTTCAATAGGGATGTTAGTAGTATGCAGCCGATGCGTGTTCTGGGCTTATCGGATATTGATCGTTCCGTTGCTGCGTCGGGAGTTGACGAGGCGTTGTCTGCTGCTGCTAAGCTAGGATTCGGTGCTTTGGGTGCGGGTGTTGTATTGAAGAAGGGCTTATCTGCCTTGTATGCTGGAGGTCCTGCGAGTGCAGCTGCTCTGGCATTGTTTTCTATTAAGGCGTGGTCTGAGATTAAGGAGACTCAGCGTAAGACTTTTAACATTGTCTCTGCCGCGTGGGCCGTTGAGCATGGGTTAGCTGCGGCTTATCTTTTTACCGAGGGATCGGGGTCTTCCCCGTCATTGGTTGCTTTGGGTAAGATCGAGGATGCTTCCGGGACTACTTCTTATGATTCTTTGTCTCCCCAAGAGCAGATGGGTTACTCTACGTCGTTGTTGCTTCAGGTTGAGTCGGAGCGCCAGCGGTCTAACTCCTATGCTTTACTGTCCTCCGCTTTTTCGTCCAATCCTGCTATGTATGCAGAGCTGGTCTTGGGTAAGCCGGGGTTATCGGCCGACGCAGCTCGTGGTGAGCTTATGGATTGGCTGAGTAAGTCTTCTCCGGAGGAGCGCCGTGCTTTTCTTGCTCAGCATCCTGAGATTTACCGGATGATTACTAGTGGTAACGTCGGTATCGAGCTTGGTCGCCCTGCAGATTATCTGGGTCGTGCCGATGGCATGTACTCTCATTTGTTCTTTAATACTGTCGACAGTGCTATGGCTACGAGTGCTCAGGGTTACGAAGGTGGTGAGTCTGATCCAGCTTTTGTGGAGGCTTGGGATAAGATTGCCCGTGGTGAGGTTAACGTAGCGCCAGCGGGTAGTGGCTTGCTTCGCACTGCGGACATGCAGCGTCAGTATGACGCCGTGCGCGATCCACGAGTGGTAGGTTATCAGACTGCTGCTGCATTCAATATTATGAGTTTTTTTGCAGGAGATAATGTGGATGCTGGGCTAATGAAGTTAGGTATGAAGGGCGCTACGGGTCGCCGTGCGTCTGCAGGAGCTTTGGCCGACTTTCAGCGTGCTCTAGCGTTGCGTAACATTCGTCTTCGTGGTGGTGATTCTGCGGTGGTGCCAGAACTTCAGCTTTCCACTTTCTTGCCTAGTATTGCGGGGTCTGTACAGTCCACGACGAGTTCTGCTGCTCCGAAGCTTGAGGAGTATGTTTCTGCTTCCGATTTGAAGTTGGATGCTTTGCTGTACAAGGTTGATACTTTAGCCCATCAGTTGGATGTCCTTCGTGAGTCTCGGACATCGTCCCCGTCGGCATCTGAGGGTTCTGGCAATGCTACTATGGTCAATAACAATTCTACTACGGTCATTCGTACCGCTAACGATCCTACAGGCTCCATGTAATGCAGAGGGCCGAGGTTGACATACAGGGTGCGGGTGTTGATGCTTTTCTGGCTCTCTCCGCTGAGACGTTGCAGGTCTGGGCTGCGGCTATGGCCCAACTGTCTTCGGAGGACGTTGCGGATGCCGAGTTGCCTGCCATGTCCCCGTCTGCCTTACGTGCCTATGTTGAGTCTCATGACATAGATGATGTTGCGGATGATGCCGAGCGTTCTGCTTCTGCGGATGATGACGAGGATGGCGGCGGGGTTCTAGGCTGGCTTCTGCGTCGTGCGGGGAGTGCTGCTATTCCTGCGTCGGTTAAGGCGGGTCTTGCTCTTTTGGATATTGTGATGTCTGTGGGTCAGGCTGCCTTGTGGGGTTTTCTCCTGTTTGGCGGCTTCAAATTGATTCACCGGACATCTACCGCCAAGTTAAAGATCGACGGCTCAGAATCAGACTTTACGACCGAGTGGGCTTTGGTCCCTACGTGGTTTTCGGAACTTGCGTCCGGTTCCGGGGGTGGTGCGGTTGTTCGAGGTACTCGTGCTTACTCGGAGGTTCAGGGCTATGTTGGTTCTGAGTTATATAAGCTTCTGGTCGGTGAGGAGTACGCCCGTGAGGATAAGGGTGTTGTTTCTACGGAGTATGGTGTCATCGACTCACTTCATAGTAGACCTCACTCTGGTCTTGATTTGCGTATTGCTGGAGGCACTCCTTTGCGGTCTTTAGGCGACGGTGTTGTGACCCGCGCATGGGAGGGCGGTTCGGGCGGCAAATCGCTTCAGATTACGCTTGATAACGGCATAGTGATAGGCATGGCCCACCTGCAGGACAATTCGCTTGTTCCGGTGGGCACACGTGTCCGCAAAGGGGACGTTGTAGCCGTTTCCGGTAATACGGGTACACATACTACTGGTGCTCATCTTCATATTACTTTCCGGCGTGCTTCGAATATGGGTTCGACGGTTAATCCTGCTTCCATCATGCCGGAGTTAGGTATTTCAGTTCCTATGGCACAGACATCTTCTTTTCCGGCAGATAGACAGGCTCATGGTTATTCTATTACTCTAGGTTCCTCCTTAGCTAAGAATGCTTATAATTTGACAGGCTTGCAGGCTTTCGGCACACAGTGGAAAGGCAAGTCGGGTACGGTTCAAGCTTCTGGGGGTCGTGTTTTCGAGCGCTTCACTTCTCCGGAGTGGAGTCTTCGTGCTACTATGGGTACCCTTTTGAACTACCAGACTCGGAAGGACATTTCCCGGTCTGGGGGTGCTTGGACTACCATTGGTGATATTTCCCGTATGTATGTAGGCGGAGGTTACACGAACCGTCCGGCTTACGAAGGGGATGATATTGTTCAGTATGCCCGTAACATTTCGGAGTTTTCCGGTTATGGTGTTGATGAGCGTATTGATGTTCGCCGTCCGGAGGTCATTGAGAAGCTCACACAGGCTATTGCCCGTCAGGAGTCTTTTTCGATTGTTTCGGATACGGCTATTAAGCAGGTTCGTGCTGTTGCTTTCAATGACTTCTCGTCGGCAGTGAATAAGCAGGATGTTTCGGGGCTTAGTTCCAACTATCAGAAGTTTTGACGAGCACATACGTATATGTATGGACTTACTATTTTATTACGATGACAGGCCGGGGTTTTCCTCGGCCTTCGTTGTGGTTTATGGGGGTTATGAGGGGGTTGTGGCTGTGGGTTGCGTGCGTGTGTGGTTGCGGGGTTGCGCGGAGGTTTGAGAGTTTTGCCCTTCGTTGTAGGTTATGGGGGGTTTGGGGGGTTGTGTGTGGTTTCGGCTGGTTGCGTGGTTTATGTTTCGTCCTTCGTCGTAGGCGTAGGCGTTGTGGTTTTTTGTTTGTTGTCGTGTTGGTTTTAAGCAATTATATATCCTATAAATTGGTTTATCAATGTCATTGAGTGTCCAACAGATCCGGGATTTGAATAAGATACAGCTTTTTGTTACGAGCTGTAGTGATCCTGCTGGTGAGTATTCCGATGGTAGTTCTAGCACTGCGGGCGTTTGGAGCTTCGGTATGTACTCGGAGGGAGGTCTTGGTCTTGAGGCACCTATTAAGACGACGTCTGTCTTCGGTGCACTTCCGGGTAGTGGCTTCGGTGATACTATTGTTGGTCAGACTTTGGGTTCTGCGCTTCAGGTAGGTTGGGGCTTGGTTCCTCAGGTTGACTATCCACATAAGTTTAAGTTTCAGGGTAGCGAGCCTTTGAGCTTTAGTGTTAAGTGCTACTTGGTTTTGGAGACGAGCGTTGCGCACGATTTCTTTGCTCCTTTGCTTCGTTTGTTTTTCCTTACTTACCCTCGTAGGACTACCGATCCTGATTCGGGTGCTGCTATTAGTGTTCAGGATTGGTTCCGGGATCATGCTTCGGAGTTGGATGCTTCCATTCAGGATTGGATTTCGGCTTTAGATACTCCGTCTACACGTAATATTTACGATTTTCTCAGTAAGCTTTCGTCGGGCGCTGCGGACGCTGTTTCTGGTGTTGCGGACTTCGTTGATAAGTATGTAGGTAGTGTTTATCCTTTGGTTACGCCTCCTACGTTCCGGACACGTGGTAGTAATACCCCTAGTCGTTTTCCGTGGGGTGGTTCGGTAAGATATTACCAGACTTCGGGTAGCGGTTTGGCTTTGGGTTACGGTCGGACTTATGTTGACGATGTTTTTATTCGTAGTTTGAGTGTTCGTATTCCGGAGCTTTATTATGACGGTGGCTTCCCGCAGGTTATTGAGGTAAGCTTGACGTTTGAGACGTTGCGTGTTGCTACTGCGGATATGCTTTACGGTGCGGTTACGGGTCGTCTTTAGTTTAAAAATCTTTTTGTCATGACTATTGAGGAGGCGTATCAGAGTTACGGGAGTCTTACGTATGAGACGAGTGTTGGCTGCAATCTGTTGTGGTTGTGCCGCGAGTTGTACGGGAGTGATTCTAGTTATTATCGTCGGATATTGTGTGTTTTGAATCCCCGTATTAACTGGCTTTCTATTCCTAGCGGTGTTTGTATAAGTTATCTGAGTCCGGACATTGTTTCGGGCCTGAGTTTGCAGTAGGGGTCTTTGCTATGAGTTCTCTGATCTTACGTGTTGGGTCCTCGGAGTTTACGCCTACGAGTTGGAGTTTCGAGGAGAGTGTTTGGAAGTACTGCCCTGAGTTACGGTTCACGCTTCGTTCCGCTTTGCCTAGTGACGTTTTCACGTTTGGTGATAGCGACGTTTCATGGGTTGTTATTTCGTGTGTGGGGTCTGGGGACGATAAGTATGACTATGTATGCTACCCTAAGAGCTTCTGGGATCAGTGTAATGTTGTCAGCGACTGCGTTAATGGTGATTACACGTTGCCGGAGTTGTGTAGTGTTCTGGGTCTTCCTTTTTATAATGGTCATAGTGGTAGTAGCTTTTCACGCTTCCGTTGGGTTCTGCCACGGCTTCGTGGTATTAAGCTGCTCGATGCGTTGACGCTTGGCGGTGCGTGCCTCGGTGGTGGTTGTAGTACTTTGCACTATGACGCTTCCGGGGGTTATATTTTTAACGATCTGCTGTTGTGGAGTTCTAGTGATCTTAGTAGCAGTAGGTTTAGCTTTCTAGGTCGTGGTGGTAGTCCTAGTCTGGACCGCGGTTGGCAGACGGATGTTCCGGGTGTCGTAGACTTTTACTTCGATGGTGACGGTGGCGTTGGTTCCTTGCGCCGTGAGTTGTTTCGCGGTAATAGCGGCGTTGGCGGCTTTCATCTGTATATGAGTAATGACAGCGTTTGTGAGCGTCGCGTTTGGGAGAGCCGTAATCGTTTCTGGCGTTCCTTCTTCCGTGGTAGCTTGGTCCAGTTTAGCGGTGTCCAGATTGTCGGGGGTTATATCGGTGCTGGGTGCTTGTGTCGCCATATGGACGCCGTAGGGGAATCGGGCCGTGGTTACATCTGCTGTGGTTATCGTACTGCTTATAGTGGTTCTGTTCAGGATATAACGCTGGATTGCGTTTTGGTTTGATTTGTCCTTCGTTGTAGGTTTGTGAGTTGTTCTCCTTATTTGTTGTAGGGATGTTGATAAAGGCTTTGGTTGTAGGCGGTAGTTCTAGTGATCCGTCTGGTGAGGGTCGTGTTGAGCTACGGAGTTCTAATGTCTGGGATCGGAGTTTGCGTATTCCGGTTGTGGGTAATGCGCCTTTGAATGAGGGTGACGTTGTCTTTGTCGATGTTAGTAATGGCTACGATAGTCCTTTGGTTCTGGGTCGTAGCCGTGACGGTTCATGGAGTACGCATGCTACGGATTCTGCTTCGGGTTATAACGTTCTGTGGGAGAGTGTGAGTAGTGATGGTTCTACATGGGGTGTTGCGTACACTGTAGGTTCCTCGTTTGTTTATGAGAATAGCAGTGGTTTTGTTTTTCGGAGCACGGATGGTAATGTTGTAGTGCACGATGGTTCTAATCGTGGCGTTGTTAACATTGCGTCTTTGGAGTCCTTCATGCAGGCGGTATTGAAGGATTTGGTTGCAGTTGGTAGTGGTACCAATACGGTTTCTTACTTTGGCAAGGAGTACTACGAGTTGGAGGATAAGACGTTCACGCATTAATTGGGGGTGATTATGGCAGTTCCTTTTGGTTTGGATGTTGATGTTTGTATCGACGCTAAGTATTCGGCGTCTTTGGATAAGTCGGAGGAGAGTGTTCCGGACGATCCTGAGGAGGGTAAGCGTCGTCGTTCTGCGCTGCGCGAGATGATCAAGGACGCGGCGAAGGATTACATTAATCGCAAGTTGGATAAGCTTGACTCGCAGTGGGAGAAGTTAGGCGACTCTCTCTCTAAGGTTAAATCCTCCGCGGAGACGGTTTTGACGGGTTCTGCGACGGGTACCGCGACGGAGGCTGCGGGTACCGCTTTGACGGGTCCTCCGACTACTCCGGCTTCTCCAGCAGGTGCGGGTATTAAGCTTGCGGGCAGTGGTCTTCGTCAGGCTGCTTCGGGTGCTAAGGACTCTTTGGGTGCCGCCTTGAATGATGCCTCGGTCTTGCTTGGTGACTGCCGTGACTTGTGCGACGAGCTTGGGGTTACGCAGTTGCCTGCCGTGTCTAATGGTCTAGCTACTATTGAGAATCCCATTAGTGTTGCCGCAGCCGCCATTTCGGCTATTCCTTGATGGGGTTGTATGGTTTTTGTGGTCTAAGCCTTCGCGGTCCAGTTGTGCCGCTGCGGGGGGCTTTTTGGTTTTGTGCAATTATATATCCCATAAATCGATGCTTCATGGATTTTCCGTTGGTTTTGTCGGACACTTCTACGTTGAGTTTCGTCTATGGTTATGACGAGCTTAAGCAGGCTTTGTACTTGCTGTTGAAGACGTGGTATGGTCGCTTTCTGCAGAGTCCTGTTATAGGTTCCCGTGTTTCGCCGCACGTTGTCGAGGAGCTTACGTTGCGTGCGGGTATTTCGGCTACGATCACGCAGTTGCGTGGTTGTACTTGTGAGGACGTCCGTGTTAGTGGTGATAACGTTGTTGTCCGTGTTTCCTACGGTGGTCGCCTTGATGATTTTGAGTATTCGCTGAGTTCGTTTAACTAATTGTCTATAATTGCATGGCTCGTCCTATAGAGGAGATATATAATTCGCTTGTATCGAAGGTTTCGTCGCAGAGTGGTTCTTCGTGGTCTTCGTTGAAGGACAGTATGGTTGGCAAGGAGCTTTTGTGGTTCGGTGCTAACATTGAGTCGGATGCTGAGGTTCTGAGTGATGCTGTTAATGGTGTTGTATCGCTTGCCCGGTATAGTGCCGATCAGCTTATCTCGTATGCTTACACGCAGGATGTTCCTTTGGACTTGAGCCGTCCGTCGTCGGTTAAGGTTGGGTTCCGTGGTCTTCCGGGCGGTCGTGCGGTTGTGTGTGCGCCTTTCCAGTTGTGCCTTACGATTGGGACGCTTTCGTTCTATAATATCGAGTACTGCCGCACGGATTCGGAGGTTACTCTTTATCAGGGTATCCCTATGCAGATGCTTTCGGGTTCGTCTATGGTCCTTCCTTTTACGGTTCCGGGAAACCGTGTTACGCCGTGGAAGTTGTACTTGGAGCTTCAGTCGGGTTCTTTCCAGAGCAGTTACGTTAAGTTGGGTTCGGATGTTCTGTCTTCCAGTGTCTGGGTTTTCGCTCAGGCCCAGAGTAGCTCTACGAGTGACGTTGTGCGTCCGGTCTTTCCTTATACGAGTTATAATGCGTCTTTGTCGTCTCCGCAGGCTAAGTTGTACAAGGTCCGTGCCTTGTGGGATTATACGACGTGCGTTCTGTTCGGTGATAGTAACTGGGCGCAGCCTGTTTTGCCGTCGCAGTATAATTATACGGTTGTTTGGCTTCAGGGGACCTATAATAGGTTCACTGTATCTTCGGGCAGTCGCCTTGAGGTTACGACGCCGAGTTATACGGGTTCTTTGCCGCTTTTGTCGTCTTCGGACTCCACGGATCTTGGGTTCTATGTTTCGTCGTCACAGGATGGCGAGACGCAGTCGTTATCATATGCCCGCAATTACCTTCTTAGTGAGGTTTTCAAGAATTCGGGTATTGTCACAGAGTCCCAGATTCGTAATTTCGTATTGAGCTTTCCTAGTGTCCAGAGTTGCTGGCTTGATGTTTCTCCGGGAGTTATTTCCATTTATGTTAAGCCCACGCATGAGGGCGATAGTGCCTTTGAGTTCTTGACGGATTACTTGTATCAGTACGGGGTTCCGGGTCCTAAGTATAGCACTAGTGTCTCCCAGCCGTTGCTGTTCACGGTTGTTCTGCATGATGTTAGTAGTGCTGGTTCGAGCCAGCTTCCACGTGCTATGTCTTTGCTTCGTGAGTTGTACTCGTACGATAATGTCACGTTGTCGACACAGGTTTCGAGTGCTTTGATCCAGCAGGAGCTTACGTTGCAGGGTATCTCGGGTATTACGGCTACGATTCGTGCCATTGAGGAGCTTACGGAGGAGGTTTCGAACTCTTTGGTTCTGCGGTCTTTGCCGTCGGAGGGTACTATTGTGCTGTACGACGCTTCGGGGCTTGTTTTGGGCTTTGACTCTACGGGCCGCTTTAAGGAGTATGTGATCTTAGATTCCGGCCTTAGTAACGCCTTGAACGCTGCCGATGTTTCGATGTCGGGTTTGGGTGATTACGTTTGGCTTGGCGGGGGCAGCGTAAGTTACTTGGTATCGCTGGATGATGGGCGCCTTCTTCTTTCGGACTCGTCTGTAGCGCTTCCGCCTTTGTCGGCATCTTTTGCTCCTTATGGTAGTGGCTTGTACGCTATGTGGTATGATGGGGTCGATAATGGTACGGATGCTAAGCTTGTTCGTTTGTATCAGGATTCGAGTGTTTTCCATTCGGGTAAGTATTCTATCTTCTCTCATCCGTCGTATGTTACTCCGCTTTCTAACGGTGTCGGGGGTGTTGACTTCGTAGTTCGTCCCGATTCGTCGTTTACGGTTAACGGTGTTCTTGGTGTTAGTGGTTCGGGGCCGTCTTCGGATAGCCTTATTTGCTCTGTCACCTCTACTCAGAGTGTTACGGTCGGTGAGTCTACTTATTATCCTAGTGGTCTTGCTCGCTACCGCCGCACGGGCAGCAATTATTACTATGACTTGACGTTGTTGTTGTCTGCTACTCCTGCATCTTATGTGAATGCTTCGGCTTTTTATAATGGGGTATGGTATATGCCTTTGACGGATATGTCTTCGTCGGAGGCGGGTCTTACGGGCTTTGACATCTATGCTCCAGATGGGTCTTCTATTGGTGACGGTAGTTCCAACTGGTCTAAGAGCCTTAGCTTGACTATGCTTAATGCAGGTGTTGGGTCTTTGGAGGGTGCTACACCTTTGTCGCTTCGTGTTGTTGATCCGTCTACGATGTATGCGTTGTATACACGTGGTTCGGGTGACAGTTTGAAGTACTACTTCGGTGTTGTTTACTTCGTCATTTCCGTTTCGGAGTCTTCGGAGTTCCGTTACAGATTGATCTCGGAGGTTGAGTTCGGTGCTTCGGCTTACCCGTCTTCTATTTTGTCTGCTTCGAGTGGTTTGGTCACGCTTGGCGGCTTAGTTAACGGCAGTCGTCTTTTCTGGTCGGGTTCTGCTTCGAGCATTACGGCTTCAGGTTATTCGACACTTGGTGCTGGCTTGAGTTCGAGTTTGGTTTTGTCTACGGTAGGTAGTGTTGACTATTCGACGGGTACGATCTACGGCTTGGTTGGCGGTGGTCTTAGTGAGTACGTGGAGTACGAGATTGCTTCCACGCTTACGGGCGGTGCTACTTATCCTTTGTTGTCGGACGTTGTTGTAGATTAGAGTGTCATGACTTTAGATGCTGTTCGTGAGGTTTTCCGGAGTTACTTTTTGGAGGAGCTTAGGGTTGATCCGGGTTGGGATGAGTTCTTGGATCTCATCCTTTCGAACATGGACCTTCGTGCTCTGGACTTCATGCAGTCTAATGGGGTTCCTTATAGTATTGCTTTTAATGATTTTGGGGATCTGTTTAAGACGTCGGGTCCTTTCGTCGAGGTTCTACATGTTTCCGATTCATCACGTTCTTCTGAGGGTTATACTTTGTTGGGCTTCAACATGCCGCTTCGGTATAAGTTTCTATCGGAGTCGGGCCTGACTACGACAGACCTTCAGTGGTTTGACTTTACGGCTGCTTCTCTGATGTCGCGTCCTCAGTCTGTGAGCTATTATACGAGTACAGATTTGGATGCCGCCCCTCAGTGGTTGCTTCGTCCGTCTTGCTATTACTATGTTCCCCAGACGGAGGAGGAGGCTGTGTCGCTGGATACGCTTCAGGGTCTTTCTGTTCTTGTCGATCCGGTTGTTCCTATTACATGGTCGGAGCGTGTTGACTTGTTTACGTATGCGGATGGTAAGCCTTGCTGCTTCTTTGTCAAGATATGGGATTATGTCCATGATGAATCCGGGGCTATTTTGCGCGATGCTGTGTCTGGGGAGTACTTCCCTACCATTCCTGCATTACAGCTCGCCACAGTGCCCGAAACGCTTAATGGTGCTGAGATTTTGAATGCCCGCCGACGGTCGGGTGCTGGGACTTCTCTGTATGGCACTTCTCCGTATGCGTCTGCTCTGTTTGGTGCTCTGTTTGGCTTGGGTTTGAACTACGCGGAGGTTCCGTTTCGTATTTACTTGGCGAGTGATGACCGTTTAGGTACTCCTACGGCGTCTTATTCGTCGTTCGTTGAGTTCTGGCAGGTTCTGGATGCACTTCATGACTTCTTGCCGCGGTCTGTGTTTTTGAATCCGGAGGTTGTGGGTTTGGTTTCGGCGGAGGATACACGTGTTGATGCTGTTCGTGACTATTGGGGTACGGGTGATAGTATTGTTTCGTCTTTCTCCACTAAGGATCGCCTTCGTCGCATAGCTACTCGTTATGGTAGTATTCTTGGCTATGATAAGAAGCTTTGGGTTGTAGGGTCTAACGCTCCTTTCTCGGATTTGAACTTCTTGGGTCATGATGGGGGTGACGCTTCTGCGCCTTATATCAACACGCTGCCTACGGATATGTACTTTACGCAGTATGGTTCGTCGGCGTCGGCTCCGGGTGGGAGCGTTCGTGTTTTCTCGGATGTTGCTGCATGGGAGGCATATGTTTACAACACTTCCGATCCTATTTACATTAGTCCGGTTACCATTAGGCTTGATTTGTCGTCATGGTCGGGTAAGCTTTTGGTTTCGCCTACCGATGGTTCTGGGGTTACGGATTACCTTGTTACTCCGGATTCTCGTCTTGGTGAGCCAGTTTACGGCATCACTAAGAACTATGTTGACATGTCGATTCCGGATGGTTTTATCAACCGTTTAGTTCTGTCTTTTGGTGTTTCGGAGGATACTTTCATTGCTAGTCAGTTCGGCGGAGATAGTGCTGCTGCGTCCGCTTTTCTTTCTAGGCTTCAGTCTTTGCTTGAGGGTGCGGTTCCAGCCGGGGTTTCGGTTCAGGTTCTTTTTGGCACAGATGCCCATCCCGTTACTCTCCGCTTTGCTATGGAGGTTGGTACTCCGGATTTCTTTATACGTGTTAGTCCTAGTGTTGTGACGAGTTCCGGCTCGGAGTCTTTCTCGTCTTCGGTTAGTGTTGAGTCCAATACTGCATGGCATGTGACGTCTCGCGTTGCGCCTTACATTCGTGTTGGTGCGAATGAGTATGAGACTTCGAGTTCTTACACTGTAGAGCTGGGTCCTACGTCGGGGAGTCCTGCTTCGGTTTATGTTGCCACCAATTCGACGGTAGTAGTTAACGGTTCGGTTTAGTATTGTAGGTATCATGATAGTTTCTAGTTCTTTGCGTGCCGCGGGCACCACGTCGGTTGTTACGGAGGATGTTGTGGGGATCTTGTCGCGTCTTATGCTTTTGCCGTCTTCGGATGATACTCGCAAGTTGTCGGACTATGCGGTTACGAATGTTCTTTACTTCAAGAAGGACATTCTGTCTACTGCTTCGTCTCTGCTTCGTGGTGCTGCGGGTCTAACCTTTTCGGATGTCCAGCCGCATGTTCTGTACTGCGACTCTTTAGCATCGGGCTTAGTTGTTTCTCAGCCGGAGCTTATTAACGAGGAGGGTATCGTTGGTTATCATACTGTTGTTACGTCCACTCTTGCCGCCGATATTCCTGTAGTAGATGATGGTCTTATTTACGGCATGGGTTTGCTTCTTGGTGGCAATACGGATAACCATAGTGCTAATTCGCAGCCTGCGAATCCGTCTTTCTATTATGGTGCGGGGACGTATGACGACATGCGTAATTACCTTTTTGTTGTTACATTGTTTTCGGCGGATTCTCCCATTTCGAAGGAGGCGGATAAGGTTCTGACTCAGTCTTGGGATGTTCATTATATCTGTGAGCTTTAGTGCTGGCTTCTTGGTTGGTACGTTTATGGAGGACATGGCTTCGGTCATGTCTTTTCTTTGTGTGTTATGGGTAGGTTTTTTAAAGACGGTTTTCAGTTATTTCCGGAGCAGATTGAATTGGCTAAGGGTCTTTCTAGCCGTAAGCGTGCTATCCTGATCGACAGTACGGGTAACGGCAAGACGCTTGTATGTTTATATTCCTACAGTTACTTGAAGTCGAAGGGTTTAGCAGATTGTCTTTTGGTTCTCACGCCTAAGAATGCTTATGACAAGCGGGTCTGGGCGAAGGATGCTGCGGCTCATACTCATTTGACGTCCATTTCTTTGGATGACTTCATCAAGAAGGTTTCTGGTGGTGCTGACGTTCTGGAGCTTCTGAATAGCTATGATGTTGTTTACGGCAAGCATACTCATTGCAAGACGGATTACGGTGTCCTTCGTCAGATTTATATGTCTTCTTGTAAGTTGGTTACGGTTCTTGATGAGGTCCATGCCTTCAAGAATTCGAAGGCTCAGCTTACTTCCACTATGAGTTTGCTTGTTAAGAACTGCTATGCGTTGTGGGGTGTTACTGCCACGGTGCTGAGTAAGAACTGCATGGATACCTACCATTTGGTTAACTTCGTCTATCCTCGGTTTTTCACGTCGGTTCGTGGGTTCCAGAGCCAGTTCTGTAAGGTCGAGGAGAAGGTCATTGGTCGCAATCCGGATAAGACTCTACGCAAGGCTCGTATCATTACGGATTATAAGGATAGCGCTGCTTTGATGGACTATCTACGTCCGGTTATGATTGTCGGCACGCCACCTGTTCCTTTGGATATTCACTTCATTGATTACACGATGTCGGCTTCTGAGCAGGACTTGTACGCTAAGGTTGCTAATGGTTTGATGTTGTCGGGCGAGAGTGATGACGCCACTTGGATTCAGCAGGTTGTGTCGCGTTCTGAGATTCGTGAGGGTGCCGTCCGGTCGGTCAAGGACTTGGAGCGTCATAGTTCTCGTTTTATCTATCTTCAGGCGGTCACGGATGGTTGCTTGAATTCGGATGGTACGTTTGGTGTTGGAGGTTCTCGCAAGCTGGATTCTTTACTGACGCTGGTCAGTGATATTGCTTCTCGGAACGAGTCGGTCTTGGTTTATTTCGATTTCTATTCGTCATTGGATGCAGCCATGTATCATCTTCAGCGTTCTGGTATTACGGATTCTCGCGGCAGGTCTATTGTTGTTGTTGAGTCTTCGTCTCGGAATGTCCTTAAGCCTACACAGGCTACGGAGTCGCAGTGTTCTATGAATAGTTATGTTATTCTGTGCACCCGTGCTGCTTCGGAGTCTGCCAATTACACTTATATTAACAATGTCGTATTGTACGACGTTCCGATCACGCCTATTCCTTTCCTTCAGTTCATTGGTCGCATTACGCGCAAGACGAGTAAGTTCTTAGGTGATCTTCATCTGTGGATATTCCGCAGTGATGACATTTCGGAGTATAAGCTTCAGCTTGTAGGCTTCAAGGTTTACATGCAGGAGAAGATCAGCTTTGAGATTCATAATTTCCCGCGTGAGTATGTTAAGCCGATGTCGGACGCGGAGCACCTTCGAGTTGCAAAGCAGCATCTGCTGTGGAAGGGTCGCAAGCCGCGTCTTACGCGGTCGTCTCAGATTGTTCCGCAGGGTGTCACTCTTTTTTAGTTTTTTTTTCTGGTGTGTTCTAAACTTAAGACTATGGAGGATATGTTTGGTGATTTAGGGATTGTTGACGCGCAGGGTTGGCGTGTCTCCGAGTTTTCTGCTGGCGGTGTTAACTCTCAGAAAGCCCGTCTTGCTTTAGAAGAGCGGTATTGGCCTATCACCGAAATAACCGAGCGATTTAATCGTCAAAGCGTCAGTTATCAATTAAGCAAAAGAGATTGTCTGCATAAATGGTTAAAATACAAGGAGGGTTTTTCTGCCGAGTTGGTCAGTGCCCTTTTGCGTGATTTTCGTTTACAAAAGGGCGATCTAGTAGTAGATCCTTTTATGGGGTCAGGTACGACGGCTTTAGTATCAATGTTCAATGGGTACAATAGTCTTGGTTTTGATATTTTGCCTATGTCAGAAATTGCTATTCGTGCAAAGACTGCTATTTATGTATATGATGTATTGGAGCTGAAGGAGCTTCTTAAAGAGGTGGTAAACTTGCACGTTCCGGAAGAGTATGCTGGGCGCACTCCTGAAATAGGAATTACTAAAGACGGTTATCCCAGTGAGACGAGTCGTGATTTGGCCTATTATAAAGAACATTTTCTCAATTCCAGATATTCTGAGACTACGAAAATGCTTCTTGAGCTTTGTACTTTGAATGCTTTGGAGCGTATAAGCTACTCTGCAAAAGATGGGCAATATCTTAGATGGGATTATCGCTGTCCCAAGATTACTGCTGCTTCGGAGGCTAGATTAAGACAGGGTAAGAAGCCTTTTGCTGTCAAATTGGATAAAGGGTCCTTGCCGTCCCTCAAAGAAGTATTACTGGAAGAATTAAGTGGTGTCCTTCGGGATATAGAATACTTAAATAATACTCCTATTGGGTTTGATACGCAATGTAATTTTATTGAGGGAAGTGCGCTTTTTGAATTACCGAAGCTTGCAGACGGAACAGTTAGCGCAGTAATATCTTCTCCTCCATACTGTAACCGATATGATTACACTCGCACCTACGCTTTGGAGTTAGCCTATTTGGGGTTATCCGAGGCTGATGTGCGGGCATTACGTCAGGACTTATTGTCGTGTACAGTTGAGAATAAATCTAAAATTGAGCAACTGCGGGATTATTATCATCAAATAGGGCAGGAAGATCATTATGACAGGACAATGAAGATCGTCGATGGAAATGCGGCACTTCAAGAAATAAATAACGCTTTGAAGAGCCGCAATGAAAACGGAGAGATAAACAATAAGGGAGTCCTTAAAATGGTGGATGGGTATTTCACAGAATTGACCTTTCTGTTTTCTGAGTTGTATCGCGTATGTAAGACTGGTGCATACGTCGCTTTCGTTAATGATAACGTAAGGTATGCGGGCGAAGTTATTCCGGTTGATTTTCTCACTACCAATTTGGCCGAGCAAATAGGTTTTACTCCAGTAAAGATTTACACTTTAAAGCAACAAAAAGGTAATAGTAGTCAGCAGATGAAGAGATATGGACGAGTAGCTTTGCGAAAAAGCATTACTATTTGGCAGAAATAACATTATGCTTTTTGCGGCTATCTGTGTAGTATACATCTAACGGGGGGTGTGTGGTCGTAGCTTTGTACTGCGTTATCGTATTGTTAATGGCGATTATATATCCTCATGACATTTGGATTATTAATTAATACTTCATATATTTGTGATGTGTTGATTATTTAGTGTTATGGGTCTGCTTGAAGAATTGTGTAGTGGTGGGTCACTTTCTCCCGGCAGTGCAGTTATAGACTCTGTTCTATTGGGTGGGTCTTACTCTGACATGTCTGGTTTTTCATTTTATAAATGTAGTTATGGATATTACGGGTATTTTCTCGGAGAGCTTTTGGTGGCTTGCTCCGGCTCTCTCTGCCGCTACGGTTTTGCTGGCGGGGGTTGTCAATGGTCTTTTTAAGATCACGAAGGGCATCTGGCCGCAGGTTGTGGCTTGGGTTATCGGCACGGCGTTGTCGGTTGGTGCTTACTTTGCGGGTTTGATCAAGATGGGTCAGCCGGAGTGGCTTGGTGTTGTGATGCTTTGTGTAGTAGTTGGTTTGTCTTCGAACGGCATCTATGACATTCCTGCCATCAAGGCATGGGTCGATGCTTGGTTCGCTAAGAAGCCAACAGCATCAGCAGCTAAGAAGAAGACGCAGAAGTAGATAGCTCTACTCTGTGCGTAGGAGTTTAGTCCGGATGGCTTTAGCCATTCGGACTTTTTTTTCGTTTAATATTGTTTTTTTTTTCATAAATTTGGATTTATAATTTTAATTATTTACTTTTGCGTTATCGTCGTAGTTCTCTAGTACGTTATGTTCTATTGCTACGTTGATGCTTTAAAAGTTGCTATTATGCTCATTACGAAGGATAATATTAAGGATTTCTCTTTGGGGCTTTCGTTGTCTTCCGGGGACGTTGTTCAGTTTGATATTGACTGCTACCTTCTGGAGTATGTTTACACTTCCGATTATGAAGGTTGTAGGTTGCTTTTTCGTGGTGACGCTAACGGCATTTTTAATGCTACGCCTAACCCGGATTACGTTGTCACGGAGGGTGGTATGCTGGGCACGGTTTTGCGCTTGTTGGGTTGTTGTGCTGCGGATATCAAAGTGTTTTATCGTTTGGTTTACGGGCCAGACTCGAAGTTGGTTTTTCCTTATTTTCCGCTCGCCTGCCTTCGTTCGACCTTTAAGGCTGCATGTGCTCCGATGTATACTCTTAATGCAGTTGTGATGGTGTTTAAGCTTATGGGTTATTCAGTCCATCCGTCTTTCGATTTAGGTCCGGAGTTTTATGAGTTTATGGTTAAGATTCGTGATTTATCATATAACGGGCGTAGTGACTTTGTTTTAGGTTCTAGGTTCGCGGTTGGCCAGAAGCTTCATTTGGCGGATATAGATGTCTTGCGTAGGTATCATGCAGACAAAGTTCTTCTTTTAAGTGCGGGGTCTGCAGTTGTTGTATCTCAAGTATATCGCGTGCGTTATTCGTATATTTTTACTTCGGGGGATTTGGATGATTGTGTACGTTATACCTTTTTTATAGGCAATACTCCTTTTTTTGTTCCTATGCATTATTTTAAGGAGTGTCATGAATTTTCAATTAAGAATAATTATGGAGAAGAATGTAAAGATGCTTCTGGATTACAAGAATCAGAAGTTGCTGGACTCGTCCGAGGTGTCGGATCGGGATGTTTGCGCTGCCGTGTCGAAGACCGACCTGAGCTTGCAGCAGTCTCTTTTGGAGACGTATGTGGAGTACTTAGATGCTCAGGAGCGTCTTCGCGTGTTAAAGTCGTCCTACCCTATTGATCTTGAGGCTATCGCTACGGCGTCGGGAGACGTTTCGGAGCTGAAGGCGGGTATTGACTTGATCATGTCGCTTCGCAAGGAGTTCGGCTTCTCGGATGTTGATCTGGAGTCCTTCGTTCGGTCATCTAAGACGCAGGATCGGGTCGAGGGTTAGTTTTCGTCATTGCGCTTGTAGGCTTCAGTCATATGTAACTTGGTAAAATCCGTATGCGATAAACTTAGCCCTTCTAAAGTTAAGGGACAGGCTATCGGGTTGCTTGCTTACTTACGAGTGCTTGCGCCGCATCAACGACCAAGTAGGAGATGCGGTTTTCGCTCGGATGGTGGAATAGGTAGACACGCCGGACTTAAAATCCTGTGACCAGTAATGGTCGTGCGGGTTCGATTCCCGCTCCGAGTACTTTTTTTTGTAATAAACATTTGCAACTTTAAATTAACTTTCTTATTTTTGCGGTACGTTAATACTTATGATGGTATGCTCAGAATGATTCATAGTTGGGTTAAGGTGCTTCGTGGCCTTCGTATTAGGGTCAGCGCGGGTTCTTTGCTCTTGCTTAGTTCCGCATCCCCTATTGCTGTGGGGCATCGAGTATGGCATTCTGACTATGGTATCGGCGTGGTGCGTATTGTTGGGACTTGTGAGTATATTGTGAGTTTCGAAGCTGGTTTTGAGAGTTCCACGTATAAGATGTATTGTAGCAGGGTTCTTTGTTCTTTGGGTTAATTTGCATTTGCCGTCTTGTCGGAATTGGTAGACGAGAAGGTCTCAAAAACCTTTGTCCTTTAGGACGTCCGGGTTCGATTCCCGGAGACGGTACGACTTCCCGACGTGGTTGCCGGGGGTACCCAGCCTTGAAATGGTAGGTGCTGGGTTTTATATTGTGCACATTCCGGTTTTAGCTTGGTTTATCCGTCCGGGTGTGGGTGCGTTGCTAGAGGAGTCTTTCCTACCGTAGGTTCCGTTTGCATAGCTGAATATCAGGCGTGGCGGCTTGGAGTAGCACGGCAACAGCTAAGTATAGGTTCTTTTGTTTTCGCTGCAGTTAACGAACATATGGTTTGTCCTTGCTGGGTTTCTTATAAATGGATTTCTCAGGGGTAGTGCGGTGTTTAACGAAGTTTACTTGTGTGGCATTATTCGTTCGCCACTTTGCTTTGGCTATAAGGACTTATACTTTTTAATACGTTTATGTTTCGTGTTCTTTGGCATAGTGAAGACGGCGCCGTCGAGAGTGTTACGAATTAAATCTGTAGAAAGCCCATGCCTTTAGGCATGGGATGTAAACGCAGCGTTAAACATTAAGCGTTCGGGCATGGACGTGTTGATTAGTGGCAGTAAGCCCGCTTAGGCGGCAGCCATGTTTGAGTCAAGAATCCAGCGGCTTTAGCCGTGGGGGTATGTCAATCTTTCGCTTTTAACCTTCGATGGTCGCTCATCTTTTTTCTTCAGGCAATTCCTTGTGCATGTTCTGGGTTTAGCTTGTCACTCTCACTTGTTAGTGGCGTGTGCTGTCTTCACTTTTTTTTCAGTGGGGCCTACCTGAAAGTAGAGTAGGGTGTACGTGAATCAGGGGTTCGATTCCCCATACCAGTCAAGTTCATAGCTGGTTGGTGCTGGCATGCAACATAGTGCCTTCGGGGTCCTTACTGTTGGAGAGTTGGCGGAGTTGGTCTAACGCGCCTGCCTACTAATCAGGTGTCCGGGTTTCCGGGCCGGGAGTTCGAATCTCTCACTCTCCGCGCCGAGTCGTTTCTAGTTGCGCTCTGAGTTTAACTGGCGTCGTTCCTGAACGTATCGGGGGTGGTCTAGGTGTCACCACCAGAAATCACCTACGGGCAGACGTTTTCTGTAGGAGTTGGTTTGCGTCTATATCAGCAGACCGTGGTTAAGATGTATGAGTTCACCATTACGGTTGACCGTATTAAAACTCTATTCATCGGTGCTTGTTAAGCGCGCAATGACAGGCATGACGTCCCTATCTGCAGTGGCGTGCGTAGGGCTTTTTAGGAAAGTTGGCAGAGTGGTCGATTGCGCTGGTCTAGAAAACCAGTGATCCTTTAGGATTCGGGAGTTCGAATCTCTCACTTTCCGCCGCCCCTCCGGTTGTTAGACCTAATTGGAAGTCGACTAAGATTAGGTTGAGGCAACAGTTGTCTCACTTGCGTTTGCTTAAGTGTGGCAATGAGAGGGTCCCATAGAGGGGTATACTCTTAAGATGTCGATGTAGGCTCTTGTGATGACGTCGGCAATCCTACGTAGATGCTTAGGAGAGGATACCGGAT
>OGPR01001058.1_pt1 | contig 24402 bp, 20 predicted proteins | sample 1552981 | NCBI WGS metagenome assembly OGPR01 (sample SAMEA2580260, study PRJEB22360) | human gut metagenome | biome: human gut; feature: human-associated habitat; material: faeces | place: Denmark | collected 2008/2010 | reverse complement strand
ATTTTTACGCATGTTACTAAATAAATTGTGTCAACTTATTTAGTACACTACAAACGTAAAGGCGTTTTTTATCCGAATAAATCCGGAATAATTTCCGGTAAATATCCGCTTCGGATTCGCCACTCCTGCGGGTACAAGTTATTGGCCCGGTTACCGATATTCTTGGCAAATCCTAATACCTGACCTTGATAAGTAAGTGTCACATACCCTCTCGGCACTTCCGGTGAAAGTACTACCGCTTCTTTCCGCAAATAAGCAATGGCCTGTGAGTAAGTCAGTTCAGCCATCGGGAACGAATCTCTCTCAAAAACGGTACTCATAGCCAGTGCATGCGAAGGCTGCCAGTCCTTTCCCTTCAATTCTCCCAAAGAAATTCCGGCATGCAGTATGCGCAACTGGCTCTTCAGCAGGTCATACGTATCTTTATAGGCAGCAGGAAAGGCCATCGCTTCACTGTCATTCACTTCAAACACATAGTCTCCGGCTCCCTGCACCCAGGCTTTCATTTCCTTTGGCACTTGAAGCGCAACCACCTTACCTCCTTTTCCTTTTTTGGAAGCCTTTCCACCGGTCTTTGTCCGCACACTCACCGCAGGTTCATCCGCTGTTTTCCGCAGCACTGCCATAAACAGACCTTCACCCGTAGTCTTATGAGGCAAGAAACGGTAAACCGGAAACTCCGTACCGGTCAGATTTCCCGTAATATGCCAGTCCGGCTGCGTCTCCAAAGGAAGTACCTCTGCCCCCAATTCCTGTGCAATCCATGCCACATTGTCCTCATTTTCCTCCCGATTGTATGTACATGTGCTATAAATCAACAAGCCTCCGGTCTTCAGGCAAGGCCATATATCCCGTAAAATACGGCGCTGACGCTGCCAGCAGGTGTCCACATTCTCTATGCTCCACTCCTGCACGGCCACTTCATCCTTGCGGAACATTCCTTCACCCGAACAAGGCACATCTGTCAGAATCACATCGAACAGCGGTCCTAATTCTGTAAAATCAGCCGGATCATTATTGGTTACAATCACCCCCGGATTTCCCCATTTTATCAGATTCTCAGCCAGCACCTGCGAACGGTTGCGCATCACCTCATTGGCCACCAGCAAGCTGCCTTCCGGAAGCACGCTACGGACCAAGGTAGATTTTCCTCCCGGAGCCGCGCACAAATCGAGCATCGTGACCGGCTCGTGCACATACTGACGCAACGCCTGTTCAAGGAACATGGACGAAGCTTCCTGCACATAATAGCAGCCCGCATGAAACAAGGGGTCAAACGTAAACGACGGACGACCGGACAGGTAATATCCTTTGCAACACCATGGCACAGAGGTGCTTTCCAGCGGAACAAGGTCACTTTTATCGGTATTCATACGAATACTGACAGGCGTATCTTTTTCCAATGCTTCTGTCAAAGCAGCAAACTCCGCATCTCCCAGTAACTCACGCGTACGGAGGATAAAATCAGAAGGTAAATTCATGTTTCCAGCAATTGATTACGGCGGCAAAAATACAAAAAAATTAGCTACCTTTGCACAAACAAAAAAAATCCAATCATGAAACAATATCTCGATTTGTTGCACCGCATCCGTACGGAAGGAGTACGAAAAGAAGACCGTACCGGAACGGGCACCATCAGCGTGTTCGGACATCAGATGCGCTTCAACCTGGAAGAGGGCTTCCCGCTTGTCACGACCAAGAAACTTCACTTGAAATCCATCATCCATGAACTGCTCTGGTTCTTACAAGGAGATACCAACGTGAAATACCTGCAAGAAAACGGGGTCAGAATCTGGAACGAATGGGCAGATGAAAACGGCGATTTAGGACACATCTACGGTTACCAGTGGCGTTCATGGCCAGGTTATGACGGCAAGTTTATCGACCAGATTTCGGAAGCGGTGGAAACCATCAAGCATAATCCCGACTCACGACGCATCATTGTCAGTGCATGGAACGTGGGCGACCTGAACAACATGAATCTTCCGCCGTGTCATGCATTCTTTCAGTTTTACGTAGCCAACGGCCGCCTCAGCCTGCAAATGTACCAGCGCAGTGCCGATACCTTCTTAGGGGTACCTTTTAATATTGCATCGTATGCCCTGCTGCTGCAGATGATGGCACAGGTAACCGGCTTGAAAGCGGGCGACTTTATTCATACACTCGGCGACGCTCATATTTACCTGAATCACCTGGAACAGGTAGACCTGCAGCTCACCCGTACCCCGCGTCCCCTGCCTACCATGAAAATCAATCCGGACGTGAAAGATATTTTCAGCTTCCACTATGAAGATTTTCAGTTAGAGAATTATGACCCCTGGCCTCACATTGCCGGAAAAGTATCTGTATAAACATTAAAATCCTCAGACATGACACTATCCATCATTGCAGCCATCAACCAGAAAAGAGGAATAGGCTATCAGAACAAGTTGCTCTACTGGCTGCCTAACGACTTAAAACGCTTCAAGGCACTGACCACCGGACATACCATCATCATGGGACGCCACACGTTTGAATCACTTCCGAAAGGCGCTCTCCCCAACCGGAGAAACGTGGTACTCAGCCGCCAGGAACTGCACTTTGAAGGTGCGGAATGTTTTCACACACTGGCCGATGCCCTGCATACCTGCAAGGAAGACGAGGAGGTATTTATCATCGGGGGAGCTACTCTCTACACGGAAGCACTCCCATTGGCCGACCGCCTGTATCTTACGGAAGTAGACGATGAGCAGGCACCCGCCGATGCCTTCTTCCCGGAAGTAAGTCTGGAGCTATGGAAAGAAAAAAGTAGAGAATGCCATCCGACAGACGAAAAGCATCTCTACTCCTATAGTTTCGTGGATTACGAACGTACGCAAAAATAAGCGTCGCGATTTTAATCTTCATCATTCGCCAGATCCATTATCGGCATCTGGCGCTTGATAGCTTCACGGAAAGAAATAATTGTTTCCGAACGCGACAAGCCCAACGGTTGAAGTTTATCGTGGATAATTTCCAGCAAGTGATGATTGTTCTTTGCATAAATCTTGATGAACATGTCATACTGCCCTGTCGTAAAATGACATTCCACTACTTCCGGAATAAACTTCAAAGCTTCCGTTACAGTGTCAAACTGTTCCGGATCCTTCAAATACAAACCGATGTAAGCACAGGTTTCATAACCTATCTTTTCCGGATCAATGATAAATTCTGAACCCTTCAGAATTCCCAGGTTCGTCAACTTCTGAATTCGCTGATGAATAGCGGCTCCCGATACATTACAAGCACGTGCTACTTCCAAGAAAGGAATACGTGCATTGCCTGCGATCATACGCAGAATTTGTTCGTCTAAACTGTCTAATTGATGATGTCCCATCTTCTATGTTTTTGTATTCGTGCAAAGGTAATACTTTTTCTTTATATAATTTCAATATTTATTACTTTTACATGCACTTAAACATTCATTCAGTAGCGAGAAGCCGTTTGTCCTCCCACTCTTCTCTCCCAAAAGCAATTTTTCCTACTTGACGTTGCTGAAGAGTTTCGCCTCGTAACTGAATTTTGGAAATTCTTCTTTTAGCTTTTCCACTAATAAAGCCTCTTGCGCCTTATACGAATAGAGAATTTGTTAAAATGTTCCTCCCAAAATAAAAGGAAATGATTACTTTTTGTATAATGGTACAGAAATTAAGGAAACGAATATCATTTAACACGCTCACACACCTAATTTACGAAAAATTAAATACATTTGCCGAAAAACCAAAAAAACATTATACAATTATGAAAAAGACATGGAAACTTGCCATGATTTGCATGGCCATCGCGAGTGCCAGCCTGATGACAGGATGCGGCGACGATAACAATCCCGACAATCCGGAAGAAGGAGAGATTGACAATCCAGTAGTCTCCAATCCGGAAGAACCAGACGGAAGCCTGCAAGAACCAGAAAAGGCAAAAGCAAAAATCAATGAAGTAGGAAAAGAACTGGTCAGCATGGTCAATGCCAATGACTTTAAAGACCTAGCCACTATAGCCGATGCACTTTCAGCATTGTCTGACGAACCTTATTATGGATACGAAAACGCAGACTACCAACGCCGTGCATCCAATCTTATTGCGGCTACAAGAGGCGACATGGGTGCGCTCTATGCTCTATCACGCACCACCTACCAAGCTTCTGAATACTACGGCACGTATGAATACGACACGAAAGAAAGAGAGTGGGTATGGACAGAAGGAACTCCTTCCGACAAGTTTATCTGCCGCTTTCCGGCTGAAAATGAAATTGTAGAAGTCACCGTAGAGAACAAAGGAGGCGAGACAGATTTCAATATCGACGGCGACACCTATAAGATTCCTGCAGAAGTGAACGGAAGTATCGTATGGAAAGGAAATACCCTGGCCACTGCCAACGTCAAGACTTCAAACCTGAAAAACACGTCACCTTATGCAGCTGACGTAAATGCGGAAGTAAAAGTCGGTAACAAATATGTAGTCACAGCGCAAGTCAGCGTCAAGGACAAGGTTGCCACCGCCTACAGCGAGGTAAATATTGACGGGAAAAAAGCAGTCATTGGCAAGGGAGTCATCAACGGGCAGAACATGACCAGTGACTCGGAAGAAATTTCCTTTGAAGAACGTTTCAACAACGCAGAAGCACAGGCTATCCTTCTGGACGATGCATACATCACCATGAAGTGCAACGACGTAAAAAGCCTGAAGCAAAGACTTGATGAGGATGAAGACACCTATCCGGAAATCCCTGAAAATGCCACCGAGGAGGAAATTATCAAAATCTACAAAGATTTCAATGCTAAACAACAAGCAGACGCAGAAGCACTGGCCACTGACATCAGCAAATACCTGACCGGCAACGTACGCTTCGTCAGCCAGACTACTCCTTCCGCTAACCTGGGGCTCCAAGGCTATATCGACTATTCATACCCATTTTGGTATAATGAAGAGGTAATCATCAATGTCGAATACTGGGAAGTAGAACCCATAGCCGTTTTCAATGACGGGTCAAAGATGAGCTTCGACAATCTGGACGGAGAAGACAGTCCATTCAGAGGATTCATTGACAGTCTGGAAGATTTGATTGACGCTTTCGGCAAATTAGTAGAATAAAAGCCGGACAATCTTTCTTCATTCTTTAGAAATCACAACATGTACGGGTTTTCATTCAAAAAAGGAAACCCGTACTTTTTCTTAATATCCCCGCACGTGAAAAGTATTCTTCTGCTTCTCTCTCTCTTCTTGTGTCGCATCTGCACTGTTTCTGCCCAAACCGATACAGTCGGTTACCGTATTTCCATGACCGATTCCGTCTGGCAGCTTCACGAAGTGGAAGTGGTGGCACGGAAAAAAGCTCCTTTGCTGCAAATCACTCCCACAGGTACATGGAACATCAGTTCTGAAAGCATGAAGCATATTCCTCAATTTCTGGGCGACACAGACCCCATGAAAGTATTCCAGCTTCTGCCGGGCATTGTCAACGGAGGAGAACTAAACGGAGGAATCTACATACGCGGTAGCGAACCCGGTCACAACCTGACTACCATGGACGGGGCCACCATTTACAATCCGTCCCACCTGTTAGGGCTGTTCTCTGTTTTCAATAATGACCACTTCTCCGATTTCACCTTACAAAAGTCATACATTCCGGCATCACAAGGAGGAAGACTGGCCGGATATATGGAAATGCACCCCCGTGAAGAGCTTTTACAAAAACCGGAAGTATCGGGAAGTGCAGGAATCTTAGCTTCCAGAATCACGACAGGATTTCCATTAACAAGCAAAGCCAGCCTTTACTTGTCGGCAAGAGTTACCTATGTCAATCCCATCATCAGACTGATGGAAGGCGGAATGGAAGAAAACACCACACTACGCTACGACTTTCAGGATTATAACGCCACGTATGTATATCAGCCTTCCGAGAAAGATAAGATTGTCGTCAACGCCTATGGCGGAAGAGACCTTCTGAAAATGGAAGAATATCAGTATCAGGTAGACGCACACCTGAAATGGCTGAACATGGCAGGTTCCGCACGCTGGAATCACCAGTTCACCCCTAAAAGTCGGATGACCCACCGGATATACGGAAGTCACTATCAAACCACGTTAGACGCCCGTCAGAATACGTATGACATCGCCCTACCTTCACGTATCACGGAAGGCGGATACAAAGGCGAAGTCAGTCTTGACTTCAGAAGGCTATCTCTTCAGACCGGAGTGGAAGCTAGCCTGTACAGCCTTTCTCCACAGTATCCAGAAACACACAATCTGTTTGAGGGCATCAACCTATATCGGCCCAAAGACTACCATGTGCTTACGACAGCAGCCTTTGCCGAAGTCACGCACCGATGGAAAGAATGGATTTTCAATGCAGGCGTGCGCTACAACGGCAGTTACCATTCATCTTACCGAAAAGGAGATGTCGACCCGCGACTGCAAGCATCATATTCTTTGAAAAAAGGCGGAAAGATATCTGCATCATTCGTCATGGCCCATCAGTATATTAATCAGATAACGGTATCCACCGTAGGATTTCCTCTTGATTTCTGGATGCCCTCTACCCAAGAAATACCGGCGCAACAGGCACTCACCTGCAACATTGGATACATGCAGCCTCTCTTCGGAGGTGACTACGAATTCTCAGCCGAAGCCTACTGGCGCGCCCTGAACCATCAGACCATCTTCGACGGAGGACTCTATGACATGATTACCCAAAACTACCAAATAGAAGAGCATGTGTTACTGGGAAAAGGAAGAAACTATGGGATAGAACTATTCCTGAAAAAGAACCGCGGAAGACTGAACGGATGGGTAAGCTACACCCTGGCCTGGGCCGACCGCAAATTCCCTTCACTGCGCGACGGTAAATGGTTTCCTGCCAAATACGACCGACGTCATAACCTGAATGCCACGCTACACTTTACCCTGAACAACCAATGGGACTTTTCTGCAGTCTACATTTATGCCTCCGGCAATGCCGTTACCCTGCCTGTAGCCTTATATATGGTAGGAGAAAACGCTGCATGCGTATACGAGCCCTATAACAGTAGCCGCATGCCTTCTTACCAGCGTATGGACCTTTCGGCAAACTTTCACTTCGGGCGTAAGCACAACCAAAGCCTTAACGCCTCTTTATACAATGTACTGAAACGGCACAATCCCATTTTTATCCAAGTAAGCGTAAAGCCTTCCAGCGACGGGAAAAGCCTTCAGATAAAGAAGCGTAACATGGCTTTGTACAGCCTGCTTCCCTCTCTAAGCTATACATTCAAATTTTAAGACTTATGAAACAATTTGTACGATACCTGTTCTTGTGCCTGCTTTCTTTAAGCATGGAAGGATGCGACCCGAAATGGGATTTCACCACAGACTACGAACCCCAAGTCGTGGTAGAAGGCAGCATTGAATCCAACGGATTTGCTCGAGTCTATCTTTCTTATAGCAAAGCATTAGGAAGCACATGGGACAGCCTGAGCATCTCCGAAATTCCACTCACTACCGCACGGGTAGAAGTGTCGGACGGAGAACAATCAGAAGTGCTTACCTTAAGAAGCGAAGATCACCGACTTCCTTATTTTGTCTATACCGGAAACAAAATCCGTGGAGAAGCGGGCAAACGTTACTTTCTCCGCATTACCCACCAAGGGAAAGACCTTACTGCTGAAACTACGGTGCCAGCCCCCGTCAAGGTAGATAGCTTTACCATCCAACCATGTGCAGGAAGCGATACGTTATTTCAAGTCACCGCTTTCTTCCACGATCCGCAAGATGAAAAGAATTATTACAAATTGTTTACTCGCGCATACGGAAAAGACAGCGCATATTACAATGCGTTCATGGGAACCGTTTCCGATGACATACTTTCTTCCCCCACCGCCCAGATAAACGTTTTCCGAGCTTTCCGCCACACAGAACTGAACAAATACACCCCTTTCTTTGTGAGCGGTGAAGAAGTTGGTCTTAAATTTACGCAGGTGAACGAAGAAACTTTTCTTTTCTGGAAAGAATATGAGAATGAAGTAGTGAATAACGGTAACCCGTTCTTTCCGAATACCAGCAACCTTCCTGGAAACATACGAGGAGGACTTGGTATATGGGCTGGATATGGAGTCAGCAATTACCGGCTCCACATAAACCCATGACAAAGTTTCCGGTACTATCCAGTTTTACAGAGAAGAAATTTGTTCTACGTTTTTTTTATCATTCACATACCAGTATGATTCCACACACCTTACGATAAGAACTTAAACGTCCTGAAAAACAACAATCTGTTTGGTTCATAATTATTTGTAAAAAGTGGCATGCTGTTTTTCATACTTTTTCCAACCCAAGTTTCAAGAACGTTTGAAGGTAGAACAGTCTCTCTTCCCTTAAAAACATATGCATTAAAACTGGAACAAAGCAGTCAGTACGATACGGTTATTCTTTACCAGATGGGTGTTGGTCACCCGTGCCTTGTCGGTATAATCGCCATACCACGCGCCGGTCCAAGTATATTCTGCTCCGAACTTCCAGTTCGGGCGATTGTAAGTCAGTTCGGCTCCCAGTGTATTCAACTGGTCGATATTTGTTCCTGTACCCAATACTCCAGTCACATTTTTCGATGCTCCCAAGTTTTTGAGATACCCGGCAAACACTCCGCCACGGAATTTACTTCCATACATCATATTTACCCAAGTATGCGATACACGCAAAGGAGTGTACTCCTGTTCACCCGTGCGAGAGTCGGTACACGTAATGCCATACCCGCCTATTGTACTGGTTTGCGTCAGGTTTGACCCTAACACGCTCTTGGCTGCCAGCAAGAAACGGCGGTGCACATATTTCACATGCGCCTCAGCTGAAACTCCTGTCACCCGTTCGCTTACCTTGTATATATTGTCATTGTATTTCGATTCTGTACGGGGAGACATGGAAGACACATGCACACCCGCTCCGGCAAGCAACCCAGGACGATTGTAATCCATGCCTAAATAAAACTCGGGCAAGCAACCGTTTTTCATAAAGCTCTGGCTTTTAGCCGTAGTAACCTCTCCTACCTTGTTTGAAGAAGGACCGACCGACAAATATTGAGACTGCCATATAGCAGCAGCGGTCAGTTTGAAATTTTTGTTTGTAAACCGATAGCGAACCTGCGGTGCACGGCTGAATGGCTGATAAGGTGCTCCCATGTTCAAGTTCAGAATTTCAGGAGCCACATCTCCATACAGAGGATGCCATGTTTGTCCAACCAGCAGGGCTGATTTTCCCCAATCAAGGTTGAAATACACGTGACGAATACGGAACAAAGAATAAGTCGTGCCCGAACCACGAAAATCGACTTCCACCTTTGCCGAAGTCTTTGCCTTTCCCAAGGTAGGTCCGGTCGCATCCACTCCCAATCTGGTGTACAATGTATAGAAGTTACCATCCGGTTTGGCATTCAAATCCTTTCCGTCCGCATCAGGAGCTACATCCTTAGGATACATGTAAAAAAGTCCGTCGACAGTTTCTGAGTTGGAACGGCTGTTATAGAATAAGTCGGTCCGCACCTGTCCATAAAATTTATAACCAAAACCTTCTTTCTGAGCCATTACCCCTGCCGAAGCGGCCATCATGACCCACATTAAAAAGCATCTTTTTTTCATTTGAAATTACTTTTACCTTTACAGCCCGCAAAATTATACATAATCTATAGAACAGCCAAACAATTCTTTATAAGGAACGTATCCGGCGGAACCAGCATACAAACCAGACCGCAGCCACCAGTGCACAACACAATCCGACAGGATAAGCCACTTCGGCCGACAAGGCCAGCCCTTCGGGAGCAATGAGAATATATGTGGCACAAACACAAGTCATAAACAGAGCCGGTATCAAAGTTACCCAATAGTTTTTCCGTGCACAAACCAGCCAGACCGTAATGGCCCACAAAGTAAAGACAGACAAGGTCTGATTACACCAGGCAAAATATCGCCAGATAATCTTGAATCCTTCCGCATCTCCAAAGCTGTACACCAACAACAAGATGGTAACCAAGAATATGGGGATACAAATGAAGAGACGTTTAGCGATAGAGCGCTGCTCTACATGAAAAAAGTCAGCCACAATCAGACGTGCCGAACGCAAGGCAGTATCACCGCTCGTAATAGGAGCTGCCACAATTCCCAATATGGCCAAAATGCCACCGAATGCCCCTAACCAGTCTTTTGAAATATCTGTAGCGACCTTGGCTCCGGAATAAGCCACTCCGGTCACTTTATCCACAATACCGTTCTCCTGAAAGAAATAAGTCGCTGCTGCAGCCCAGATAAGTGCCACAATTCCTTCCGTTACCATCGCTCCATAGAAAATCGGACGGCAGTGCTTTTCATTTGTAATGCAACGCGCCATCAAAGGCGACTGGGTAGCATGAAAACCGCTGATGGCCCCACATGCAATAGAGATAAACATCATCGGGAAAATCGGGTTCTTCTCGTACTTCGTACCAAACCCCTCCCACATTTCAGGCAAGGCCGGACTTTTGACATACAGCATAACAAGAATGCCTACAGCCATAAACAACAAGGCAAAGGCAAATAAAGGATAAATGCGTCCGATGATTTTATCAATGGGAAGCATGGTCGCCAAAATGTAATACAAGAAAATCACGACCATCCAGAAATACACATCCAGCGCAGAAGGAGTCATACCGGCCAGCAGCTCTGCAGGTCCTGAAACAAATACCGCACCGACCAGAATCATCAGCAAGACAGTAAACACGCAGGCCACCTTTTTAGTCCGGCTTCCTAAATAACGACCGATAATTTCCGGAAGGCTTTCTCCATTGTTACGCAACGATAAGGCACCGGACAAGAAATCGTGTACGGCTCCGGCGAAAATCGTACCGAACACAATCCACAAATAAGAAGCCGTACCAAACTGTGCCCCCATTATCGCTCCGAAAATAGGTCCGAGTCCGGCTATGTTCAAAAACTGAATCATAAAAATTTTCCATGTGGGAAGGGGAATAAAATCCACCCCGTCGGCCATTGTCAAAGCCGGCGTTTTACGTGTAGAATCAGGAGCAAACAAGGAATTGACGTACTTTCCATAAACCCAATATCCCACCACCAATAATACCAATGCGAGAGTAAACGTTATCATATCTATCAATTTATCTTTTATTATCGCGCAAAAGTAATAAAAAGAAACAAACCGTTACTGTTTTCAAGAAAAATTTACTCCGCAAGCCCTCATTCTTTCACCTCTTCTTCTGGCTTATTATCTTATTTCTCTACATATCCGCAATTTATATGTATATTTGCACAAACATTTAAAAGATATGCGCATACTATTAATCGGTCTTCTATTTATAAGCAGCTTGCTTTCCTTACAAGCTCAGCCTAAAGAGGAAATACGCGCCACCTGGCTGACCACTCTTGGAGGAATGGACTGGCCTACACGGAAAGCGAATTCGGCCAAGGGAATTGAAGCACAGAAAAATGAGCTGATCCGGCAACTTGATGCCTTAAAGGCAGCCAATTTCAATACCGTACTTTTTCAAACCCGTCTTCGGGGAGACGTTATCTACCCTTCTGCAATTGAGACCTTTGCAGAAAGTCTTACAGGACATACCGGCAAGAACCCCGGATATGACCCACTGCAATTTGCAATAGAAGAATGCCACAAACGAGGACTGGAACTTCATGCATGGCTGGTGTGTATTCCTATCGGAAACAAGCGCCAAGTAACGCTGTTGGGAAAGAACTGTGTAGTAAAAAAACAACCGGCACTTTGCAAGCAGTTCAACGGGAGCTGGTACCTTGACCCTGGAAATCCAGGAACAGCCGATTACCTGAGCCGGATAGCCAAGGAAATCACAAGTCGCTATGACATTGACGGCATCCACCTGGATTATATCCGCTATCCGGAGCAGGGCGAAAAGTTCCCGGACAAAGATACCTATCGGAAATATGGGAAAAAGCAGGAGCTCAAGCAATGGAGACGGGATAACATTACCCGCATTGTCGCACGAATTTACGCGGAGGTAAAGCAACTGAAGCCGTGGGTGAAAGTCAGCAGCTCCCCCATCGGGAAGTTCAACGACACACGGCGTTATTCATCCTTTGGCTGGAACGCATACAGCACAGTATATCAGGATGCACAAAAATGGCTGAATGATGGTATTCAGGATGCGCTTTTCCCTATGATGTATTTCCAGGGAAATCATTTCTACCCTTTTGCACTCGACTGGAAAGAAAACAAGAATGAACGTTGGATAGTACCCGGACTGGGAATCTATTTTCTTCACCCTAAAGAGCAGAACTGGAAAGTAGATGAAATCATACGCCAGATTTATTTCTCCCGAAGAATTGGATTGGATGGACAGGCTTATTTCCGTAACAAATTCATGCTGGAGAATACCAAAGGAATACTGGACGAACTGACGAACCATTTTTACACCTACCCGGCAGTAGTGCCTCCCATGCGATGGACAAAAGGCAATCCTCCTTCTCAGCCGACTTCTCCTTCTTTAGTATTAAAAGGAAACAATATCGAAATGAACTGGAAGGCATCCCCATCTTTGCCGGGAGGAATCTATTACCGGATTTATGCATCTGCCACTTATCCGGTAGATACAGAGAAGGCTCAAAACCTGATTATTACACGTACGGACAGCTGTCAATATACCTTTGTGCCGGATTTGTCTACAAAGGGAGGTATCTATTGGGCAGTTACAGCCGTAAACCGTTTTGGATATGAAAGCACCCCACTGGCTTTAAACGTACCGGCTAAAGACAATCCTGTGATTTATTACGGAAGCTTTCCGGCTATCCCAAGCGGATATATACTCATTGTGAGTGACGCCACGGGCATGGAGATTCTACGTACAGTCCAGCCGGAGAAAGACATTCCTCAGAAAACGGGAAAAGGCTTTTTCCGATTCAGCCTGTTAGCTCCTGACGGCACAATTACCCCTGCCGGAGTGACGGTGTACTGATTTTATCCCGAAACGCATGGTAATAAAAGGAATAATCACTAAATTTGCACATTCAATTGAAACAAACAAACTTACTATACTCATGAGCAATCAACGATACATGCAGCGCGGCGTATCTGCATCTAAAGAAGATGTACATAACGCTATCAAGAACATTGACAAAGGTATTTTCCCCAAAGCATTCTGTAAAATCATTCCTGATATTTTAGGAGGTGACCCGGAGTACTGCAACATCATGCATGCCGACGGAGCCGGAACGAAGTCTTCACTGGCTTATTTGTACTGGAAAGAAACTGGTGACTTGTCTGTATGGAAGGGTATCGCACAGGATGCATTGATTATGAACATCGATGACTTGTTGTGCGTAGGAGCGGTAGATAACATCTTAGTATCTTCTACCATCGGCCGTAACAAGCTGCTTGTACCGGGAGAAGTGATTTCTGCCATCATCAACGGAACAGATGAGTTGCTGGCTGAACTTCGCGAAATGGGTGTCGGCGTATATGCTACAGGTGGAGAAACTGCCGATGTAGGCGACCTGGTTCGTACGATTATTGTGGACAGTACGGTAACTTGCCGTATGAAACGTGCCGATGTCATCGACAATGCCAATATCCGTCCGGGTGACGTAATCGTCGGTCTGGCTTCTTATGGTCAGGCTACTTATGAAAAAGAATACAACGGTGGTATGGGAAGCAACGGTCTGACCAGTGCCCGTCATGATGTGTTCAGCAAATACCTGGCTGAAAAATATCCGGAAAGCTACGACAAGGCTGTACCAGAAGAATTGGTCTATAGCGGTAAACTGAAACTGACGGATGCCGTAGAAGGCTCTCCACTGGATGCCGGTAAGCTGGTTCTTTCTCCGACACGTACTTATGCACCGGTGGTTAAGAAATTGCTGGATGCCCTGCGTCCGGAAATCCACGGTATGGTTCACTGCTCAGGTGGTGCACAGACAAAAGTGCTGCACTTCGTAGGCGACAATTGCCGTGTCATCAAAGACAACCTCTTCCCTGTTCCTCCTTTGTTCCGTACAATTAAAGAACAAAGCGGTACCGAATGGGACGAAATGTACAAGGTATTCAACATGGGACACCGTCTGGAAGTTTACCTGTCACCGGAACATGCGGAACAAGTAATTGAAATCAGCAAATCGTTCAACATCGACGCACAGATCATCGGACGCATCGAAGAAAGTGACCACAAGGAGCTGATTATCCGTTCTGAATTTGGAGAATTCAAATATTAATCGCTTATAAATTTAGGTGGAAAGCATATCAGACTATCTTTCCACCTATTTCTATGCTTATACAAAAGAGAAAACATCTTTTCCCTATAGATTCAACCGCGATATAAACCCTAATAATGCATAAATGGCAGAAAACAACACCTTATTAGAAAAACTGGACGGACTTGTAGCCCGTTTTGAAGAGGTATCTACCCTCATCACGGATCCTAATGTAATTTCTGACCAGAAACGATACGTCAAACTGACCAAAGAATACAAAGAGCTGGGCGACCTGATGGCTGCCCGCAAAGAGTATCTTCAATGTCTCAACGGCTTGGAAGAAGCCAAAATGATGATGAGCGAGAATGATTCGGAGATGAAAGAAATGGCTCGTGAAGAAGCAGCCGCCTGTGAAGCTCGCATTCCGGAACTGGAAGAAGAAATAAAATTATTGTTGGTACCGGCAGATCCGCAAGATGACCGAAATGCCATTCTGGAAATTCGTGGCGGTACAGGAGGTGATGAAGCTGCCATCTTTGCCGGCGACCTGTTCCGCATGTATTCTAAATACTGCGAATCGAAAGGATGGAGACTGGAAGTTTCCAGCGCCAACGAAGGAGCTGCGGGTGGTTTTAAAGAAATCATCTGTTCGGTGACAGGTGAAAAAGTGTATGGCACGCTGAAATATGAATCAGGTGTACACCGCGTACAGCGAGTTCCTGCAACTGAAACTCAGGGACGTGTACACACCTCGGCCGCATCGGTAGCCGTACTTCCCGAAGCAGAACCTTTCGACGTAGAAATCAACGAAGGTGAAATAAAATGGGATACATTCCGAAGTGGCGGTGCCGGAGGTCAGAATGTCAATAAGGTAGAATCTGGCGTACGCTTGCGTTACAACTGGAAAAATCCTAACACCGGTATCGTAGAAGAAATCCTTATAGAATGTACGGAAACTCGTGACCAGCCAAAGAACAAGGAACGTGCCCTCAGCCGTTTGCGTACCTTTATCTACGACAAGGAGCACCAAAAATACATTGACGACATCGCTTCCAAACGTAAGACAATGGTAAGTACCGGTGACCGCTCAGCCAAGATACGTACCTACAACTATCCACAAGGACGTATCACTGACCACCGCATCAACTACACCATCTACAACCTGGCGGCCTTCATGGACGGTGACATTCAGGACTGCATTGACCACCTGATTGTGGCTGAAAATGCAGAACGATTGAAAGAAAGTGAATTATAAATACGCGTGTACCATTTTACCCCTACGCGCGCACCAAAGGAATACATTATTATCATTAAAATAAACGTGTCATGAACAAACAAGAATTATTTGAAAACATCAAAAAGAAAAAATCTTTTTTGTGTGTAGGACTTGATACTGATATAAAGAAAATTCCGGAACACCTTCTGAAAGAAGAAGATCCGATTTTCGCATTCAATAAAGCAATCATCGATGCGACAGCTCCCTACTGTATCGCTTATAAACCCAACCTGGCTTTTTATGAAAGCATGGGCGTGAAAGGTTGGATTGCATTCGAAAAGACAGTAGAATACATCAAGAAAAACTATCCAGACCAGTTCATCATCGCTGATGCAAAACGTGGAGACATCGGCAACACTTCTGCCATGTATGCCCGCACTTTCTTTGAAGAACTGAATATTGATTCTGTCACTGTAGCTCCTTACATGGGAGAAGACAGCGTGACTCCGTTCCTTACTTATGAAGGAAAATGGGTTATCCTGCTGGCTCTGACTTCCAACAAAGGCTCACACGATTTTCAATTGACTACCGATACAGAAGGTGAACGTCTGTTCGAAAAAGTATTGCGTAAATCACAGGAATGGGCTAACGACCAGAACATGATGTACGTGGTAGGTGCTACTCAGGGACGTATGTTTGAAGACATCCGCAAAATCGTTCCCAACCATTTCCTGCTGGTACCTGGTATCGGTGCTCAGGGTGGTTCACTGGAAGAAGTCTGCAAATACGGTATGACTAAAGAATGCGGATTGATTGTCAATTCAAGCCGCGCCATTATCTATGCAGACAAAACAGAAAACTTTGCCAATGTAGCTGCGGAAGAAGCCAAAAAGGTACAGCAGCAAATGGAAAAAGAACTCGCTGCTATTCTCTAAGAAACAATTAGTTTCCACATACAAAGAAGTACAAAGATTCTCAACGGGGATTTTTGTACTTCTTTTTTTATCATATAAAAACAACCTTCCGAAGCGTTTGTATACGATACCAATGAAAATTAATGGTCGTTTCAGGCAAATAATTGTTTTTTTTCACGGATATGTAAAAAAAAAATACGTAATTTGCATAATTAAGTAGTAAGTATGCTTTTTCAGGCAACTAAATATTGAAGAACAACCAAGGAAAACCAAGGAATTAAAGATAACTAATATGGAGTTCTCAGCTAAGCAAATTGCGGAATACATCCAGGGAATTATAGTTGGTGATGAAAATGCCACAGTACACACCTTTGCCAAAATAGAAGAGGGTGTACCGGGAGCATTATCCTTTCTATCCAATCCTAAGTACACTCATTACATCTATGACACGAAATCTTCCATCGTACTGGTAAATAAAGATTTCGAACCTGAACATGAGCTTCAGACCACACTTATCAAAGTGGATAATGCATACGAAAGTCTGGCCAAACTCATGGCGTTATATGAAATGAGCATTCCCAAGAAACAAGGTGTAAGTCCGTTAGCATCCATTGCAGAAAGTGCCAAGATTGGAAAGAATGTGTACATCGGTCCATTTGCGTGCATCGAAGATGGGGTTGAAATTGGAGACAATGTATGCATACATCCGCAGGCTACCATCGGAAGCAATGTGAAAATAGGCATGAACACGATTATTTATCCTCATGTAACCATCTATCAGGATTGCAGAATTGGGAACAATTGTATTCTTCACGCCGGAGCCGTAATCGGTGCCGATGGATTTGGTTTTGCTCCGGGAGCAGATGGCTATGAAAAGATTCCACAAATAGGAATTGTGGAACTGGAAGACAATGTAGAAGTTGGTGCCAACACTTGTATTGACCGTGCCACAATGGGACATACACTTATCAAACAGGGAGTGAAACTGGATAACTTAATTCAGGTTGCCCACAATGTGGAAATTGGGAAACACACCGTTATGGCATCTCAAGTAGGAATTGCCGGTTCTGCCAAAATTGGCGAATGGTGTATGTTCGGAGGCCAGGTGGGAGTTGCCGGACACATCAAGGTAGGAGACCATGTCAATGTAGGAGCACAGTCTGGTATTCCAGGAAATACAAAATCAAACACTACATTAATGGGCTATCCAGCAATAGACCCGAAACAGTTCGCACGTTCTGCAGCTATCTATAAGAAACTACCGGATATGTACGTGGAACTCGGACGCCTGCAAAAGGAAATTGAAGAATTAAAAAAACAACTAAATAAATAAACCCATGTTGAAACAACAAACCTTAAAAGGCAGCTTTTCACTCAATGGAAAGGGACTCCATACGGGAGTTAAACTGACCGTTACGTTCAATCCTGCCCCAGAGCACTACGGGTATAAGATACAGCGAATCGATTTGGACGACCAGCCCATACTGGATGCTGTAGCAGAAAATGTGGTAGACACAACCCGTGGAACAGTTTTAGCAAAAAACGGGGTAAAAGTTAGTACCGTAGAACATGCGTTGGCTGCATTATACGCAGCAGGTATAGATAACTGCTTGATTCAAGTTGACGGACCGGAATTTCCTATTTTGGATGGAAGTGCCAAAGCATACGTAGAATGCATCAAGCGTGTAGGCATCGAAGAACAAGCTGCTCCGAAAGATTATTACATCATCAAGTCAAAGATTGAGTTCCGTGATGAAGAAACAGGTTCTTCCATCATTGTACTTCCTGATGACAAGTTCAGCGTCAATACACTGATTTCATACGACTCCAAAATATTGACCAACCAATATGCTACGTTGGAAAATATGGAATGCTTCCCTACAGAAATTGCTTCTGCACGTACATTCGTATTTGTCCGTGAAATTGAGCCGTTACTGAATGCCGGACTCATCAAGGGAGGTGACCTGGATAATGCTATCGTTATTTACGAAAGACAGATGACCCAGGAGAACTTCGATAAGTTAGCAGACGTGATGGGAGTTCCTCACATGGATGCCAGTCATTTAGGATATATCAACCATATTCCATTGGTATGGCCTAATGAACCTGCACGCCATAAACTGCTGGACATCATTGGTGATTTGGCGTTAGTAGGCAAACCTATTAAAGGTCGCATCATTGCTACACGTCCGGGACATACCATCAACAACAAATTTGCCCGTCAGCTTCGGAAGGAAATCCGTATGCACGAAATACAAGCTCCGGTTTACAACTGCAACGAAGAGCCTTTGATGGATGTAAACCGCATTCGTGAATTACTTCCTCATCGTTATCCATTCCAGTTAGTAGATAAAGTAATTGCTATTGGAGCCAATTACATCGTGGGAGTTAAGAATGTAACATCTAACGAACCGTTCTTCCAAGGCCATTTTCCGCAAGAGCCTGTAATGCCCGGTGTATTGCAGATTGAAGCAATGGCTCAAGTGGGAGGTTTGCTGGTTTTGAATTCAGTAGACGAACCGGAAAAATATTCTACCTACTTCCTGAAGATAGATAACGTAAAATTCCGTCAGAAAGTGGTTCCAGGTGATACTTTAATTTTCAGAGTCGAACTGATGGCACCTATCCGTCGTGGAGTCTCAACCATGAAAGGATATGTTTTCGTAGGTGAAAAAATTGTCTGCGAAGCTGAATTTATGGCACAAATTGTAAAAAACAAGTAACATGATCAGTCCTTTAGCATATATAGACCCGGAAGCTAAAATCGGGGAAAACGTAGAAATAGGTCCTTTTGTTTTTATTGACAAGAATGTAGTCATTGGTGATAATAATGTAATTATGCCAAATGCCAACATTCTGTATGGTTCCCGTATTGGAAACGGAAACCGTATTTTCCCCGGAGCGGTAATCGGAGCCATTCCACAAGACCTGAAATTTCATGGAGAAGAAACTACTGCAGAAGTCGGAGACAACAATACCATCCGTGAGAATGTAACTATCAATCGTGGTACAGCAGCCAAAGGCAAAACCGTGGTAGGTAATAATAACCTGCTGATGGAAGGTGTACACGTGGCTCATGATACGATTGTGGGAAACGGATGTATCATTGGCAACCAGACTAAAATGGCTGGTGAAGTGATTATTGATGACAATGCCATCGTAAGTGCTTCCGTACTGATGCACCAGTTCTGCCGTGTAGGAGGTTATGTGATGATTCAGGGAGGATGCCGTTTCAGTAAGGATATTCCACCTTTCATCATTGCCGGACGCGACCCGATTGCTTATTGTGGTATCAATATCGTAGGCTTGCGACGCAGAGGATTCTCCAACGAATTAATCGAAAACATCCACAATGCCTACCGCATTATTTACAACAGCGGTAAAATGGTGGCAGATGCCATAGAAGAAATCAAACGAGAAGTCCCCATGAGCAAAGAAATTGAATACATCATTTCATTCGTGGAAAACTCACAGCGCGGTATCATCCGATAAAAAAGATTTTGTATATTTACCCCATCAACAAAAGACAAAAAGAAAATGGTATACAAATTTAGAATCATATCTGACGAAGTCGATGATTTTTTGAGAGAAATCCAAATCGACTCTGAAGCTTCTTTCTACGACCTGCACGAAGCAATTCTGAAATCAACTGGATACAAAGATGACCAGATGACTTCTTTCTTCATCTGTGACGATGACTGGGAAAAAGAAACAGAAATAACACTGGAAGACATGGGAAGCGGCAGCTCTGAGGAAGATACATACATCATGAGAGAAACTCCTCTAAGCGAATTGCTGGAAGATGAAAAACAGAAGATGATATATGTATTTGACCCGCTCGCTGAACGTGTATTCTTCATCGAACTTTCAGAAATCATCACAGGAAAAGATTTGGACAAGGCAGTATGCACTCGTAAAAACGGAGAAGCTCCTCAACAGACCATCGATTTTGATGAACAGATGAATACAAACGCTGCACTCGACCTTGACGAAAACTTCTATGGCGATCAAGACTACGACATGGAAGACTTTGACCCGGAAGGTTTTGACATCAACGAAGGAAGCGGAAATCCTTATGATGAAGATAAATATTAAAAAGAGCTGACACGCAGTTACATCAGTTTGAAACAATATAAGAAATGTCATCCTGGGTCTGACTCAGAATGACATTTTCTTTTTTCCCTACCGACCTATCCCCACATACAAATGAAAAAGCCCGTCCTTATTGTACTTATTGGTCCTACCGGTGTAGGAAAAACTGAATTGAGTCTTTCCATTGCCGAAAAGTATCATACCTCTATCATCTCTTCAGACTCCCGTCAGCTGTATAAAGATCTGAAAATTGGTACCGCAGCCCCCACTCCCGACCAGTTAAAGAGAGTACCTCACTATTTTGTAGGTACCCTTGAACTGACTGATTACTACAGCGCAGCCCAATTCGAGGCGGAAGTACTAAAGAAGCTAGAAGAGTTATTCAAGACTCATCCGGTAGTGGTAATGACCGGAGGTTCCATGATGTACGTTGACGCAGTCTGCAAAGGAATAGACGATATTCCTACGGTGGACAAAGAAACACGCGAACTGATGTTACGCCGCTACGAAAGTGAAGGTCTGGAGCAACTTTGTGCAGAGCTGCGGGTACTCGATCCGGAGTATTACCGCATTGTAGACCTGAAAAACCCCAAGCGGGTAATTCACGCACTAGAAATCTGTTATATGACGGGAAAAACCTACACTTCATTCCGCACCCGCAACACCAAAGAACGTCCGTTTCAAATCATCAAAATTGGCCTCACACGCGACCGTGAAGAGCTTTACCAGCGCATTAACCAGCGCGTGGATGAAATGATGAAAGAAGGATTGCTGGAGGAAGTCAAAAGCGTATACGCCTACAAGCACCTCAATTCACTCAATACCGTAGGCTACAAGGAGATATTCAACTACCTGGATGGAGAATGGGAGCTCCCCTTTGCGATAGAAAAAATCAAGCAAAACTCACGCATTTATTCCCGAAAACAAATGACTTGGTTCAAGAGAGACCCGGAAATCACGTGGTTCCATCCTGCACAAGCAGAAGAAATTATGAAATTCCTGGAAGAACGAATCAATCAGGCGTAGCCGATTGGTTGTCTTCCAGCAAGAATTCTTTCCGGAACATATCCACAAACAAAAGGAACAGCGATACGAGCAACGGACCAAATATCACTCCCATAAAACCAAATAAAGGAAGACCAGCCACTACACCGAAAATCGTAATCAACGGATGCACATCCGCCATTTTCTTCTGAAGCAGGAAACGTATCAGATTATCGCACTGTGATACGATAATGGCTCCATATCCCAACATCATCAAAGCGTTTACCCAACTTCCTACAATCAGGAAGTAGATGGTAATCGGTACCCATACCAAAGCGGTACCCACCAAAGGAATTACCGAAGCAAAGGCTGTCAGCATGGCACTTAGAAATGGGTTGGGAGCATCACAAATCAAATAGCCTCCTAATGATATAAATCCTTGGATAATGGCCAGTAAAGGAATTCCAATGGCGTTGGAACGCACCATCAGCTGTACCTTCTTCAACACTTCAATCTTATTCTCGGCTTTAAAAGGCAACAATGTAGATATATAGTGCTCCATGGATTTTCCTTCGTAAAGCATAAAGAACAACAGCATGATGGCCACGCACAGATTAACCAGCAGGTCGCTCACCCCACTCATCACCGACTGACCAATGGAGGAAGCCTGTGACACAAAGAACGAAAGACTCTTCTCCGACAAAATATCGAAGCCCGTACGGTCTTTGATAAAATCAATCACATGCCATGCCGGACGAATGATGGCCTCCGTATCAAAATGCATCTTCGAAACCTGGCTCACCAAAGCCCAGCTAAACAGAGAAAGTGGTATCAGAATAAAAAGTGTCACTCCAATTGTCACCAGCCATACAGCCAAAGCCGGCTTCATTTTGGTCTGAAGCCAGAAAGTGAAGTTACGCAACAGCAAATAAAGCGTAAATCCTCCCAGAATACCGTTCATAAACGGCTGTGCCTGGCGGAACAGCAAATATCCCAATCCAATGATAAAAACAATCAGTGAATATTTCCAATACCTTTCTTTCATGGTTCCTTAATTTATACTGTCACACTAATTCTCCTTTGCTTCTTCCTGCGGAATACGGAAAGCCGTGTAAAGTTCCAGTACTGCCGCCACCGTCAAGCAAACAATCCATTCGTTCCGTTTCCACAACAACATGATTACCCCTGTCAACACCAGCAGCATAGCTCCCAAAAGCTGCTGACGGCGTAAACGACGGATAATGATATTCTTTCCTTTATAATCGGAAACCAGCTGAACGTAGGCAAACAAGCAAGCCCCTGCAAGATACACATACGGAGCCCATGCCAGTTTTACGAACTGCAATGCCAGACCAACAAACAACACAATGGCCCCCACTACAGCCAGTTTATCCTTCATCTTCGATTCCATCATTTGTCTTCTTCAAAAATAAAAATATCCTCATTCTCCTTCTTCATCAGGTACTTCTCACGAGCCACCTTCTCCAGCGCTTCCTTGTTGGAGGTAATCTCCTTCAGCAACTTGCTGTCCTCCTCATACTGCTTCCGGTAATGCTCAATCTCCGTATTCAACTGATGAATTTCACGCTTATGGGCGATGCGGCGTATCAGACTATTTTCATCCAACACCCCGATAATCAGCAGAAAAATACCGATGGTTACCCAATACTTATGCCTTTTTATAAAAGCCCATATATTAGCCAGTTTACTCATAAAATGCACACTTTATTACCCTTGCAAAGATAGAAATTATTTCATAGCAAGCCCATGACAAGAAAGAGATTTTATGTACATTTGCAGAAATATCAAGGAATCAAACAAAAGAATCGACACATGGAAAATTATATCGTATCGGCACGCAAATACCGCCCCTCTACTTTCGATACCGTAGTGGGGCAACGTGCATTGACCACGACCCTGAAAAATGCCATTGCCAATCATAAACTGGCGCATGCCTACCTGTTCTGCGGTCCGCGAGGAGTAGGAAAAACCACCTGCGCACGTATCTTTGCCAAGACCATCAACTGTCTTCACCCGACCAATGAAGGAGAGGCATGCAATGAATGTGAGTCATGCAAGGCTTTCAACGAACAGCGTTCCTACAATATCCATGAGTTGGATGCGGCCTCCAACAACTCAGTCGAAGACATCCGTTCCTTGATTGAGCAAGTACGCATCCCGCCCCAAATCGGCAAGTACAAAGTGTACATCATCGACGAGGTACACATGCTGTCTACCGCCGCATTCAATGCCTTTCTGAAGACATTGGAAGAACCGCCTCAGCATGCCATTTTCATTCTGGCCACCACTGAGAAACATAAAATTCTTCCTACCATCCTGAGCCGGTGCCAGATTTACGACTTCAGCCGCATCACGGTCAACGATACGGTGGAACACCTGGAAAACGTAGCCCACAAGGAGCACATCGAAGCCGAACCGGAAGCCCTGAACGTCATTGCACAGAAAGCCGACGGGGGTATGCGTGATGCCCTCTCCATCTTCGACCAGGTAGTGAGCTTCACCAACGGACACATCACCTACCAAAGTGTGATTGAGAACCTGAACGTATTGGACTACGAATATTATTTCAAGCTGACCGATTTCTTCCTGGAAAATAAAGTAGCCGAATGCCTGCTCACGTTCAATGATATTCTTCGAAAAGGATTTGACGGCAACCATTTCATCACGGGGCTGACTTCGCATTTCCGAAACCTGCTGGTAAGCCGCGACCCGTCTACCCTACAACTGCTGGAAGCCGGTGCTTCTATTCGGGATCGATACCAGGCTCAAGCGCAGAAATGTACGCCACAATTCCTGTACAAAGCCATGAAGCTGTGCAACGACTGCGACCTGAACTACCGGCAAAGCAAGAACAAACGCCTGCTGGTAGAGCTTACCCTTATTCAGGTGGCACAACTCACAGCCGAACCGGAAGATGCCGGAAGTGGGCATGGCCCTAAGAAACAGTTATCTCCCGTCTTCCATACGGCACAAGCCAGTCAGCCTGTAG
>OGPR01001055.1_pt1 | contig 24456 bp, 21 predicted proteins | sample 1552981 | NCBI WGS metagenome assembly OGPR01 (sample SAMEA2580260, study PRJEB22360) | human gut metagenome | biome: human gut; feature: human-associated habitat; material: faeces | place: Denmark | collected 2008/2010 | reverse complement strand
AATTTGAAATAAAACAAAAGAGGCCATCTCAACTCTATTTTGAGACAGCCTCTTTTTATATTTTTCACTCAATTTTTATCAAGCTACAATAAAAAGATATTTTTATACAACTAGAGATTTTATTTCATTCATCTAACACATGATTTATTATTGGCTTTATGATATCCTCCATTACATAATATCCTTCCAAAGTAGGATGAACACCATCATTAGTATATTGAGGCAACAGAGCTTTGTTTGAATTCTGAATCATCCTTGCATAATAGTTTACATAAGGAATATTATTTTCTTTTGCATATTTCTTTAGACGCATATTTAATACTTCAATTTTTTTAGGAGCATCTTGTATTCTTGTATTCCATTTAAATGATACTGCAGGTAAAGTAGAAGTAAGAATAACCTTTATATCATTAATTTTAGCTAATTCAACCATTGATTTGATATTTCCCAAAGTATAGTCTTCATTATAAACTCCTGCATTTTCTGCAATGTCGTTAGTCGCTGCGTTTATTACTACTATTTCGGGGAATAAATTTATTACATCTTGCCGAAATCTTAATAGCAACTGATATGTAGTCTGTCCGCCTATTCCTCTTCCGATATAATTATTAGAAGAAAAAAACTCCGGATGGAACTTTGACCAATTTTCAGTAATAGAATTTCCTATAAAAATAACTCTACCTTTTACTTGTTGGTTTGATTTAAGCTCAAGATTTTGACGCGCATAACGTGTAAATAAGCCCCAATTATTGACATCACACTGAGCACATATATTACTCATAAATATTAAAAATGAAATTATTATATAAAATCTTTTCATGACGCTAAATATTAATTACCAAACAGGAAGTTGAAATTCTTTAACTTCTGGGGTTATATGTTCGTTACGAAATATTTTAAGAACTTTTTCTACAACTTCTGGATATTGTTCTGCAACATCATTCTGCTCACGAGGGTCTTTTGACAAATCATAAAGCTCTATTTTGCGTCCACCTTTGTGAATATTTCTTACAAATCCTTTCCAATTACCCAAGCGTACAGCTTTCTGCCCACCGGCTTCAGGATATTCCCAATATAGAAATTCATGCTTCAGTTGTCTCTCAGACTCACCAAGCATTTCAGGAACCATACTAATACCGTCTGTTATAGGTGGTTCAACACCTGCTAGTTCACACATTGTGGGCATTATATCCCAAAATGCAGACAAATGATCCGAAGTTGTTCCAGCTGGAATGTGTCCGGGCCATGAGGCAATCATAGGGACACGGATACCACCTTCACGCAAAGAAGCTTTTCCCCAACCTCCTTCACACTTAAATGGTTTTGCGCTGTCAAAAAAAGGTGAATCTGAACCTCCATTAAACGTAGGCCCATTATCACTTGTAAAAATAATTACCGTATTATCATAAATACCAAGATCCTTAAGTTTTTGTACAAGTCCACCAATTTGTTCATCCCAATAGCTAATCATAGCTGCATATGTAGCATGAGGATAACGACATGGGAAATAGCCCTTATTGCCAATATAAGGCTCTTCATCCCCAAACTTCTCTACATAATATTTTATCCATTTTTCAGGAGCCTGAAGAGGTACATGAGGTACCGGAGTCGTCCAAAACAAAGCAAAAGGTTCATCTTTTGAACGTTCTACGAAATCAAGAATCTCTTTGTACATTAAATCTGGTGCATATTGTTTTTGAACAAATTTTGCATAACTTTCTTTATCATTGGGATTTGCATCTTCATCAAGTTTTGTTCCAGGCACCAATAGCTTATTTTCAAGATATTCACGACATTCATTCCTATATAAAAATGGAGGATAATAAGTATGGGCTTGACGCTGACAATTGTAACCATAAAAAAAATCAAATCCCATTTTATTAGGAGTGCTGTCAGAACCAGGGAAACCTAATCCCCATTTACCGATACAAGCTGTGGCATAACCTGCTTCTTTCAATTTACGGGGAATCATAACCGTATTAGCTGGTACAGGGCATTGTCCTTCAAGACTTGAATCTCTAAGCATAGCTTCATGACTCCATACATCACCACGTGATTCAACTTCATCATTACCACGAATATAAGCATGCCCAGTATGGAGCCCTGTAAATAACACACAACGCGACGGGGCTGATACAGCCTGTCCAGAATAATGGTTTGTAAATCGCATTCCTTCTGAAGCAAGAAAATCTATATTAGGAGTTTCAATCTTTTCCTGGCCAAAACACCCCAATTCAGCACGTCCCAAATCATCAGCAAGAATATAAATGATATTAGGCTTTCGTATTTCCTGTTTCTTTTCTGTACAAGAAACAAATAATGCAGGTAAAAATGACACACATGCAATAGGTAATAAATAGCTTGTCCTCATAATACTTTTTACTTATAATATTTCTCAAACAATGATTTTACTTTTTTTACAATTTCTAATGTTTCTTGAAATTCATATGTACTATTTGATTCAACCCACATTCTTTCCATTGAATAAAAATCAGGTTCTTCAACTTTCTTACCATCTAATTTATCTTGCAAATATGTTATATATGTTTTCCAACGTGGATAATAAAAATCACGCAACATTCCTCCCCATTCTTTATGTCCATAATCACGAAGAGAAGTATTTTTATCTGACCATGTAGTTACCAATTGGCGTGCATTATACTCATAAAAATCTTGAATTTCCTTAATAGATGAAGCTGCACGTGCCTGATTAATCCATTTACAGATATTGAAAGAATAATGCATAGATAAAAGTTTATCTTGATCCATCAATATTTCTAAGAATCGATCTGATTCCTTTTTAAATTCCTTTTTATCACTTCTTTTATATGCATTAACAAATTTCATATATGAATTACGTCCCAAATCCGCAAGGTACTGACGGACCAAATCTACCGCATCATATTCATAAGTCTTTATACCAATGTATTTTTCACTTTCTTTTAAAAACATATCAACACCTTTTGCAAATTCGTCTGGATTGTAAAAAATTTTACATTGGCTCCATGCAGAAGCTGTTATACGTTTTCCTTTTAAAGATGGACATGCACAAAATACTGACTCAGATGGTCGTCTGTGCTTTTCATATGATCCATAAACAGTATGATAAAAAATACTCCAAGCATCTTCTATATTCTTATTTTTTGACCCATAACGTCTATCTGCATAATTTTTTATCCACTCCTCCATATTCAAAGTATCTTTCCTCCATCTGATTTCATTAGCTAGTTCAAAAGCTACAGGATTTACCTCAATACCTTCTGGAGCAGCACCAATACCATAAATACATTTAGAAGCATAAGGATCATTAAAAGCATCAAATACTCCATGAGCTATGGCATCAAGTCTCCCATGCAATCCGACGTTAGCCCCATAATTTGTAACATGCCCCCAAATCCATGGAAAGCCATCAAATCCTTTTCTTTCTTTCCATCTTTTCCAAAATTCAGCAGAAATATCAATTATGACGGTATGCTTTTTATCAAGTCCTGCCAGCAAATCAGATCTGGGATTATTTCCCCATGCTTGAATAAACCATCTAGCATTGGGATTATAGTTAAGCATAGAAGTCTGAACACCTGTAGCTACCTCTGTTACATTTATCCCATCTGTTTTTCCTCCTTCATGAAATAAATCTCCAGCAAAACAATCAGCCTTACCAAAAAGTGCCTCATATTCTTCATACCACACTCCTGCTATATCTTCAAACAATGGATCCGTAGCAAGTAACACAAGAGGCCGTTTAAATCCCATCCATTCACCTTGTTCCACAACTTTCGCTTCTGGATATTTCAAACTTAAACTATTCGGGACCATACCATAAAAAGCTTGAAATACTGGAGTCATACCAAACTCACGCATGCGTTTCAAAATCTTTTTTTGTAATTCAATCTGTCTATCAAACCACTCATCAGGAAGCGGGCCTCCATGTTTTTCCAGATTAGCCATCAAAAACCATCCTAAATAAGCAGGACCACATAAAAACTCTTTTATTTCTTTATCCGTATAACCAAATTGTCTTAATGTATTTCTCCAAACGACCTCAACACCAACCATTGCCATAGGAGTATTAATTCCATTTAATGCCATTAAGTCTATTTCTTTTTCCCAACGCTCCCAGTCCCAAAATGCTGTTGTATAACTAAATGTACAATAATTCATATAGAAATTATTGTTTAATATAGCTTTCATTCTAACTGGAGATTCTATTTTCGGCAATTTTCTCGGTAATTTCAGCTGATTCTCACAAAAAGAAAAACTACAGTTGCAATAATACTTCAAATACCAGTTTAACCCACTTGCTATACTAACATTATTATTCCCTGAAATCACAATCATTCCATTTTCTGAACGTAATTCAAAAAAATCTTCTTTAGAATTTTCTTCAGATAAATTAAAGATAAACTCTTTATCATACTCCTCAGGTAAGATTCTTTTGACCAAATCCACTAATGGCTGTGTAGCATAAATACAATTGACAAATGCAAAAGTTAAAATCAAAATATAAATTCTATACTTATTCATAATAATAAAATTTTAGTCTCATTTTAATATTCTATAAAACGGTTCATCAATATATCCTGCAGGTCGAATATTATTACCTTCACAATTCCAATCTCCCATATCATTTCTTACTTCAATAATTAATGACTCCATTTTCTTCACTACATTTGGATACTCTGAAAGCAAATTTTTAGATTCGGTTACATCATTATCTAAATCATATAAATAAGCCTTTGAACTTTCTATAATATCCATAGCTGGATGCATTATTTTCTTATCTAATGGCAAATAATACTTCCAGTTTTTCCATCTTACAGCTTGTAATTGGTTCTTCTGATAATAATAAAACACCTCTGTAGGAGATTTATCATCTATACCCGATAAAATAGAAGAAACATTTTTACCATCAATTATTCTATCAACAGGAAGCTTGATATTACAATAATATGCTATAGTTGGTAATATATCCATACTGGTAATCAAACTATTGCTTACCCTATTTTTTTGTATAACATTAGGCCACTTTATTATACAAGGGACTCTAAACCCACCTTCATATATTGTTGCTTTTTTCCCTCTCAAAGGAGCATTACACCCAACAGCTGCTCCATTGTCAGAAGTAAGGATTATTAATGTGTTTTCTTCTAAGTTTTCTTCTTTTAATGTTTTCAATATTTCCCCGACGGACCAGTCTAACTCCTCTATTGCATCACCATAAATGCCATTTTTAGATTTTCCTCTAAAATTCTTAGAAGCAGATAAAGGAACGTGTGTCATATTATGCGACAGATATAAAAAAAAGGATTTGTTTTTATTACTTCTAATGTATTCTTTAGCCCTAATTGTATATTTATAAGTAAGTGAATCAATCGAGACAGGTGATTCTATTACTTTTTTTTGTTCCATTAAAGGCAGCGGACAAATCTTTCTATCCATATCATGACTATATGGAATTCCATAATAATAATCAAATCCTTGTTCTGTTGGTAAAAAAGGCAACTGATCACCCAAATGCCACTTACCGACACAAGCTGTCGAATAACTATGCGTTTTTAACATTTCTGCAATAGTTATTTCATTGGGATTAAGACCTTTCCAAGAGGCCGGAAATAACACCTGTCGACCCTTATCCCATATAGGTACTGGATCTGCATTTACATGCATAGAGATTCTTTTAGGATAACATCCTGTTAATAAAGCTGCTCTCGAAGGGGTACTTACACTAGAAGCAACACAAAAATCTTTCAATAGCAACCCATCTTTTGCCATCTTATCAATATTGGGCGTCCTATTCAATTGATTTCCATAACATCCTAAATCCCCATATCCCAAATCATCAAATAAAATTAATATAATATTGGGCGGATTATTATCTTTAATTGTTTCAGGAACTAATGAAAATGCGAAAGAAGGAAAAAATAAAAAAGATGACACAGCTATCAATGTCGTATATGGTTTCATATTTACATCTAAACAATAACATTATAAATATTCACACAATCTTAATTATACTATATTAAGATTGTGTAAATATTTATTTAAGATGACACAATAAATCAATAACCAGGATTATTAGAACCTAAATTGGGATTCTTCACAAATTCTTCTGCTGGTATCTTAAACAAGACATGATGCTCTTTGATATTTGCAGCAGCTTTAGGATTTTCATTCTTCAACGATTCAACTGCAGCCTTCAAGTATTCGAAACCCCAATGATTCAAATACCAACGACGCACACCTTCACCACCTAATTCCCATTTATGCTCATTAACAATCGCAGATTTAATAGCATCCTTACTTAAGGATTGAGAATAATTATGGTTTGTGTTACCAAATGCACGCTCTCTTAAAGCATTTAGAGCACCTATTGCTTCTTTAGATTTATTCAATTCATTAGCACTTTCAGCCTGAATTAAATAAATTTCTCCCAATCTTATATGATGAATATCACGACTACCATTATTTGCCTTTTCACCGAAAGCACTCCATTTTAAGGTATAGTGTCCTTTTCCACCACCATCACCGCCATTAAATTTAACCACAGTACCATCACTCATTGTTAAACTGCTCCAATCCATCATCTTCTTTCTTGTATCCCCTTCTTCAAAAGTCGACAAGTAAGTCTCTGATACACAAAACATTCCCCAACCCTCAAATAATTCTTCTGATTTTGAGACTTCAACTCCATCAGGACGTAAAGCTTTCAACCCTTTAGAAAATAATAAATTAAACACAGCTGATTCATCTCTACCACGCGGACTTGCAAAAGAATGAATTGTACTACCTTGGATATCAGTCAAACATGGAATTACCCATATTAATTCATTATTAAACTTATTCTTCCAATTAAACACATCTTCATAATTTGAAAGAAGTTTATGAGAAGAATTATTAATAATGTCAGAAGATAATTCATAAGCTTTTTGCCAATCATTGTTCAACAACGCAATCCTTGCCCATAAGGCTTTAGCAGCCCATGATGTCAAACGGCCTGCATATATACTCTCATATGTTTCAGGTAAATATTTTACAGCAAAATCCAAATCCTGATAAAGTTGGTTGACAATATCCTGTTTGGAGGTTCTAGCAAGTGATGAAACTTTCCCTAAATCCAGTTCTTCCAACCACATAGGAACATCTCCCCAAATCATTATCAAACCATGATAAAAGAATGCTCTAAGCACCTTAGCCTCAGAAATTATCTTATTTTTGAAATCTGGACTTAGCTCTGAACTCTTAGTCCGATCTATTACCATATTAGCAGCACCAATACCAGTATAATATGCACGCCACATATCAGACATTTCTACTGTAGGAGTATCCATCAAATAATGTTGATAAACATTTTTATGAGGCTGATCTCTACATACTAATATGTCAACTCCTAAATCACCTAACAAAATTCTTTCTGTATCCCCAACATAAGTATTATGCATGCACTCATAAACTCCATAAAGAGCAGAAGTAACTTCATCCTCTGTATTAAAAAAATTCTGAGGTGAAACAAAATCTTTTGGATTTTCTTCCAAAATATCACAAGAATTAAATCCACAAAGAAGATTTACGAGTATAAAATATTTAAAAATCTGTTTCATAATACTTCAATTTAAAAATTAGCTTTAACACCAAATAAGAAAGTTCTATTCTGAGGATATACATTATTATCAAACCCTCGCCTTGTTGATGATGTCCCTTCAGCACTTACATCAGGTGTATAACCAAAATAAGAAGTCCAAGTAAACACATTAGAAATAGTGGTATAAACTTGTAGGGATTTTATTATATTATTGTTTTTTAATGGAACATCATACTGCAAATTAACATTTTTAAGTCTTAGATATGAACCATCATGTACATACAAACTACAACCTCCATTGAACTCTCCTCCTGCATAAGTAGCATATAGATTTGTAAATGCACTACCCGCTTTAGGATAATACCCATTAGGATTCGATTCACTCCAACGGTCTCTATTATGTCCATAAACGTTCATATTAAAACCAGTCTCATAATCTCTACCTGCAAGGTCATATATATCATTTCCATAACTAAAATCAAAAAATACGCTCAAACTCCAATTTTTATAGACAAAATCATTTCCTATACCTCCATAAAATTTAGGCTCAGCATTTCCTATAATTTGTCCATCATTAATATCAATAATATTATCATCATTTAAATCATCCAATTTTGGATCACCGGGTTTATATTTAGACCCTTCAGGTATTTCATTTTCTTTCCAAGTTCCTAAATATTTAACTCCCCAAAAAGTTCCTAATGGCTCATCAATTATTAAACGTGATCCTCTTTGATTTTCAATAAAATCTTTTCCGCCCAAATTCAAAACCTTATTTCTATTTAATGATATAGAAAGATTAGTGTTCCACTGAAAATCTTCACGATTTAAATTTAATGTACGTATAGACAATTCGAGACCTTTATTCTCTACAGCTCCTATATTTTCAAGCATAGAAACATATCCTGTCTGATATGGTATTTCTTTTGATAACAATAAATCATTAGTTCTTTTATAATAAAAATCTAATTCAAAATTTAACCTGTTGTTAAAAAATCCGGCCTCAATACCAAGATCAACTTGATTTGTTTTTTCCCATCCAAGATTCTTATTTGCTGATAAACCTGGAACAAAAGTAACCACTTCCTGATTACCTATAACATTTGCACCACTATTCAATCGGTCTATTATAGAATATGGATCTATAGATTGACTACCTGATGTCCCGTAGCTTAAACGAAATTTCAAATTCGAAAACAAATTTAAATTTCTTATAAAATCCTCATCAGAAGCTCTCCATGCAAAAGCAGCAGAGGGAAAGAACGCCCATCTTTTATTTTTTGCTAATCTCGAAGAACCATCCTGACGCCCTGAAATAGTAAACATATATCTATTTCTAAAAGAATAATTTATTCTAAATAGATATGAAAGTAAGCCCCACTCTTGTTCTCCAGTCTGAATATCACGGGTAACAGGATCACCTGTTTCAATTGCATGATAAGAACTCACATCATTTTTAAACCCACTAGCCACTCCCTTTAATAATTCATACTGATATTTTTGCCAGGTAAAGCCAGCCATTAAAGCTAATGAATGTTCACCCATGCTTAACAAATAATTTAATGTGTTCTCATTCTGATATGTTATAGGAAATTGAGTTTCTACACTAGCAAAACCACCTGTTTTATTAAAAATCCTAGTTGGCAAATTTACAGATTCATATTTATTTTGCTTAGTATAACTAATATCAAATCCCCATGATGATTTGAATATTAAATTATCAAAAAATGTGAATTGAGCATAAACATTACCTAATCCCCGATATGTTTTCGTCTCATTCAAAATACCATTTCTCTGAGCTATTGGATTATTATAAATACTTCCACTAATCTGATTGGTGTCAAAATAGCTTCCGTCTTCATTATATATTGGAGCAGTTGGCAATAGTGATAATCCTCCAATAGACGGATTGTCACGGTTTGTTAATGATGTTGTCAATGTAGCGCCAACCTTAAAATATTTATTTAAAGTTTGGTCAATATTAAACCGAATCTGATAACGCTCAAATCCTGAATTGTACATTAGACCTTCTTGATTGTAATAATTTAACGACAAAAAGTAATTACCAGTCTTTGTTGAGTTTGAAACACTAATATTATGATCTGTTATAGGAGCTGAAGCACGGAATATTTGCTTTTGCCAATCTGTATTGGAAACAGAATTAATATTCTCAAAAGGTTTCTTTCTATTGTAATATTCCGCATATTCATTTTGGAATGCCGCAGCTTCAGGCCCATCCAACATATCCAATAATTTAGACGGCGTCTGTAAACCATAGTAACCATTATATGAAATTTGAGTACCTTCTATCCCGTCACCTCTTTTTGTAGTAATCAAAACAACTCCGTTCGCTCCACGTGAACCATAAATAGCTGTAGATGAAGCATCTTTTAATATTTCTATAGAAGCAATATCTGCTGGATTAATCGTTGATAAATCTCCTCCACCTATTATTCCATCTATTACATATAATGGTTCATTCCCTGCATTTATAGAGTTGCCACCACGAATACGGATTGTAGTAGAAGCACCTGGTGCACCGTTTAATGTTGTTATTTGCACACCACTAATTCTACCCTGCAATGCTTGATCAACGCTAGCAACAGGCATTTTCTGTATGTCTTTTGCTTTTACACTACCTACTGAACCGGTTAGATCACTTTTTTTTACAACACCATATCCAACCACCACAACTTCATCTAACACTTCTGTATCTTCTTTAAGACTAATTGTAAGATTCCGTCCATAAACAGCCTTTATTTCCTGAGATTTAAAACCAATATAAGAAATTTCAATCTGCGCCTCATCAGCAACATTCAAAGAAAAATTGCCATCAAAATCTGTGATAGTACCATTAGACGTACCTTTCTCTACAATAGTCGCACCAATAATTGGTTCATTATTAGCGTCAACCACTTTACCTGATACAGATTTCTTATTTTTTAATAATGAAGGCGACACAGAAGCTGCTTTCCTTACAACAATCTTTTTACCCTGAATTTCATAATCCAGTCCATTTTGTCCTTTTAAAATCTGCTTCACAGCCTCCTCAATACTTGCATTCTGCACTGAAACAGACACACGTTTCTGTGTATTCACATCAACTGATGAAAACACAAACGAATAACCTGACGACTTCTTCAACTGTTCCATCGCCTCCTTTACCGTTACATTACCGGTTTTCAGTGTAATATTCTGAGAAAAGACCGATAAGTTCAGGCAAAGCGCTGCCGAGGCTACTAACATAGCCTTATTGAAATATCTCATAATTCTGTTGATTTTTAATTAAATAACTAAAAGTAAGAATTGTAAGAATCGAAGAATACCTATCTTTGCGGCATCTTTGATTCAAGTTTTTGCCCTATGCAGAAGACTTGCAAACCAGCAAGGAGGATGTGCCCGCATCTTCCTTGTTTTTATGTCTTCGCCTTATGGACCCTGTCAGCCGGAAGATTCTATGTTCATGGTGTTTCTCTTTGTTAAGGTTCGACAAATTAGTTAATAAAGAATGTATTTCTCATTTTCGTATCGATACTTCATACGATTGGTTGAAGCAATAGTTTCCAGTACTTCTTCTATAGTATTACCCATCACCTTGAAGCTACCGTAGAAACGACGGTTCTTCAGGCTGTCGGCTATCTCAATTCGTACATCGTAGCTACGCATCAGTTTCTTGGCAATGTCTTCCAATAATTCCTCGTCGAAGAACAGCTCATCATTTGTCCATAACATGGAATTCTCTGTACGAGCTCTCAATTTCACCATTTTGCCCGTACGCTTATTCAGCACCATTTTCTCATTAGGAGAAAGATATAAGTCTGACATGGATTTCAAACTATTATGTAAGGCAACCTTTCCCTCCAATAGACTCACCGTCACTTCTTCATCATCCGAGTAGTTCTTGAAATTGAACTTGGTACCCAATACACGTAAGTCTACTTCATGCGTATGTATTTCAAAAGGAAGATCTTGGTTATGAACCACCTCAAAATAACCTTCTCCTTCCAGACTAAGCTGACGGTTGTCCATACCAAATCCCTGAGAGTAGGTAATCTTGGAACCGGCATTCAGCCACACTAACGTACCATCCGGCAAATACAGCTTGGTATGTGCTCCCAGCGGAGCCTCTACCACCATATCCGAGAACGTCTGACGAAGTGTTTCCTGTCCTTTCCAGTAACCGGCCAGCGGAAGCAGCACAATCAATATCACGGCTGCCACCCGATAGAAGGTCTTCCATGGAAAACGGTACACCTTCGGCTCTTTCTTTCCGATTCGTCTCTGGAAACGAGCAAATGCTTCTTCCTTATCGAACACCTTATCTTTTGCAGCCACTCCCGATGAAAACCAGACTTCTATCTGATTACGGACATACATACGGTTCTCGTCCGACTGCTGGCTCCAGCTTTTCAATTCCTGAAAAGCATCTGCCGTCAGGCTACCAGAAAGGTATTCCGCAATCAACTGATCAATCCGTTCATTTTTCATTTCTTCGTGCTGCATAATTTGCTGTGTTTATAAGTAAGACAAAAAAGAGAAAAAAGAGGGTAGTCAAAAAAGAAGATTTTTTCAATTTTCCAGAAAAATATACCACACGAGCAGCTTCAGATAGCCTGACATACGCTTCTGAAGAAAAGCCAATGCATTCTTTATGTGATACTTAACTGTGTTAACAGAGATATTCAGCTCACGGGCTATTTCTTCGTATTTTTTGTGTTCAAAACGACTTTTTTTGAAAACCACACGGCATTCTTCCGGCAGAGCCTCGATACTGCGTTCAAGTTCTTCCTCCAGTTCCTGCTCCAACAGATAACCTAACGGATGGTTTTTCTCTATAAATAAGGTATCCAGAAATTCCGCATTCTCGGGAAGGGAAAAAGAAGAAAACTGCAATTCTTCACGGTGTGCAAGTGAATTCAGCTCATTCAAGCAACGATTACGAACCGATTTCATCAAATAGGCCCTCAAAGAATAAGTGATTTCCACCTCACTTCGATGTTCCCACAAATAAAAGATGGCATCATCTACCACTTCCTCCGACAAAGATGCGTCATGAAGAAACAAATCGGCGAAACGGCAAAGAGGGACATAGTGCCGGTCGTAGATGCGTCTGAAAGCAGATTCATTTCCACATCGCAGTTCTTCTATCAGTTGTTTTTCTGTCATAGATTGATTCATACTCAGCAAATTTAGAGATTTTCTGCTTATATTCACGATTTTCCTTCATTATTTAATGTAAGGATATACCCAAGTAAAAGAAATGCAGGCCTAATAATCTGCAAACCCGGCAGAATTAACTCAAAATTCAGTAATATATTCCTCAAAACGCTTTGAAAAATTCTCTGTTTCACAGTGCAGGATTTGTATCCCACAGTGTGAAATATGTATCCCACACTGTGGTTTTTGTATTTCACAGTGTGAAACAGAGAATTTGCCTTTGCAATTCCAAAAATATGAACCGACAAACGGATATTCCCTTCCTAATCCGGAAAAGAATAAAAATTTATCGTTTTTCGATAAAATATTTCTGTTTTTCTTTTGCAGTTCAAAAATAATATCTACATTTGCATATCGAAAAACGATAAATATTTATCGAATACAAACGCAAACAAACACTATTATTTACACACAAACACGTACAATTATGAAAAAGACATTCACAAAAAAGACACTGGTAGCAGGAATCGCTGCTGCATTGATGACATTGACAGCCACAAATGTAAACGCAAAAGAAACCTTCATTTACGGACAGAACCAGCAAAGCCTGATTGTTTCTACCTTGAATGAAGACGGCAAAACACTTACTCCCAAGTGGAAGTACGAATACCAGTACGACACGTTGGGAACTATGACCAAGAAAAAAGCTTACCGCTGGGATGCAGAACAAATGACCTGGACACCAGCTTATCTGCTGACCTGGAGAACTGAGGGGCCAGCCCTTCAGAAGCTTTCTGAAAACAAATAAACTAACCATTTAAAAACGCACACATTATGGGACGCACTATCAAATTATTACTGTATTTCTTCGCTTACCAATTAGCTTTCATGGGAGTAGCCATCTGTGGATATATGTTGTATCAAGGCAGTTATGAGGTTCCACAGACACCCGACAGCCTGTATACAAACCTTATCATGCTGGCACAAATCCTCTCCACCGCGGCAGTAGGTATCCATCTGTTAGTGGGGAAATATGTGGGACTGGACCAGAAGACTTGGGGGTATCACAACTCACCTAAACTGTTAGCTACCTCAGTGGTATTCATTTCAGCAATGAGTTTATGGACCAACTACTTCAATGAGCTGGCCGACTTACCTAACAACATGCAGGAGGCGTTCGAAATGATAATGCGTAACCCACTGGGCATCATTGCCGTGGTCATCATGGCTCCTATCGTAGAGGAACTGCTATTCCGTGGAGCCATTCAGGGACATTTACTTCGCAAATGGAAACATCCGGCAGGAGCCATCGTACTTTCGTCATTGATTTTCGGAGTGGTACATGGCAACTGGGTACAGGCCCCGTTTGCCTTCGTGACTGGATTGGCACTGGGATGGATGTATTATCGCACAGGCAGTCTGTTGCCCGGCATCCTGATGCACTTTGTCAATAACAGCGCAGCCGTAGCTTCTTTCTTATTAGCAGACGATCCGAATGCTACCATGGTTTCTACTTACGGACAAACGGGAGCTGCGCTTATGGCGGCTGGGGGAATGGCTCTTACCATCATCTGTGTGCTGTTCATTCAAAAGAAACTGGTTCCACAGCCGGCAGTATGGCATCAACCTGCCCAAGCAGAAACTATCGAAATAGAAAACAACATATTATCTTCACAAACACATTCACACAATGAAAACATTTAAAATCATTGGATTAATAGCCCTATTAATCGTACTTTTTGAGTTCATAGGCAGCTTTAATGACGGCTGGAACGATGTAGATAAACTGGCTCCCATCAGTATAGAGTCTGCAGATCCGGCTTTTGACAAGGTAACTGCAACTACCTTCGATGTATTGCCCGATTCAGCCATACAAACAGCCAACTCGCAAATTGGCACAAATGTTCCCACCGGATTCATGCAATGCCATTCGTACATCGTACCCAGCGGACTGTCAAATTTCACTTATATACTGCTTGGTCTCACAGGGCTGGTATCCTTTTATGGACTTTACAACCTCATCCGTCTGTTTATCTCTATCATCCGCAAAGAGGTATTTACATCCATCAATATCCGACGGATACGGTGGGGAGTTTATCCTCCTATTGCCTATCACCTGGTTAAGTATTTACTTAACTGGAGTGAAACACGTGATGCCATGGCACAACTTACGATTCCGGGGTACACCATCCAGCCCGCATCTCCTTTTGAGTTCAGTTGGATAGGTATATTGTTGCTGATACTTCTCACGGAAGTATTTGTAGTAGCGGTAAAACTGAAACAAGAAAATGATTTGACCATTTAAAATCTTCATCTGCATTATGAAAAAGAGACTGAATATATTCTGTGCATGCATGATTGCTGCTTTCCTGTTGTCCGTTTCCGGGAATGTATACTTAATTATAGAAATGTTTATAAACGGAGTAGAGGTAGGCATGAAGGCTGCACAAGGAGAAATCACTAAGATACCTCAATATAAAATGGTACACGTCTTGCCTACTGACATGATTGAAACGACCGGAACAGTCACCAACTTGAAAGACGGCAGACAACTGGCTGTCAAACCGATTATGGCTCTTGTGGAATGCCCCTATTCTCATTCCAGCCATGGCTTTGAAGTGTTGCAAGGACTCATCGGCTTTATTGTCATTATCGGATTTGTCTATGCAACTGTCTATTTCGCCAAACTGATGATACACATCAACCGGAATATCGTGTTCGACTGGAGCAACGTAAAACACCTGCGCCGCGTAGGATGGAGCCTGACAGGAATGTGTGCGCTTTCTTTTATTAGTGTCTGGATTTCAAACCACCAGCTTGCACAATGCATTGAACTGGCAGGAAGTAAATTGAATATATTAATTGCCTTCTCTGATTCCACACTGATTTTAGGCTTTATCGCCCTCTTAGCCTCAGAAGTGTTTGCCATCGGCTTACGGTTGAAAGAAGAGAATGAATTAACCATTTAAATTTGAATGGAAAGATGAAAACTATTAATACTAAATGGAAAGCTGCAATCGGTATCATTCTGACCATGATACTTACCTTGATGCTGCTGACCATCATTTACTGGTTGTTCATCGAGCAACAGATAGAGACACGTTCCCACCGCATGTTAGTCATGATGGGAATGATTTACGGTGGGATGTACTTACACCATGTATTGACAAGACGCTATACTTGCTGGTGGAAGGTATTGACTGAAAAAGAAGAAAACTAAACTGAATAATTTATGCCGATTATCGTAAATCTAGATGTGATGATGGCGAAACGAAAGATTTCGCTGGGAGAACTTGCTGAAAGGATTGACCTTACGCCGGCAAATCTCTCTATTTTAAAAACAGGAAAAGCCAAAGCCATACGCTTCTCCACTCTGGAGGCTATCTGCAAAGAACTGGACTGCCAGCCGGGAGATATACTGGAATACAGAGTGGAAGAATGACTCTAATATGCAACAAAAATGCACCTATTCGAGATAAAAGCTCTCGGATAGATGCATTTAAATTACCATTCAAATAATTTGCTTCTTGATAATAAGCAGGCTCCTATAACTCCAGCTTTAGCTTGTAACTTAGACAATACAACAGCCGAATCTTTGCTTACTAAATTTAAAGAATACTTACGTATAGCAGTCTTTATAGGTTGCAAAATGTAATCCTCTGTCAAAGCCAAAGTTCCTCCAATTACAACTAATTCCGGATTAAACAAATTTATCAACCCGGCGAGATAGCGACCTAACTTACGGCCTATCTCCTCAACCAGTTCAATACACAGAATATCTTCCTTGTTGGTCGCATCTACGATTTCTTCTAATGTGACAGACGTTTCTCCTGTAAGAATCCTTTTTGAAAGAATAGAACTTTGCCCACTTTTCACTTTCTCACAAAGAATCCGATGTAAGGCTGAGCCTGAAACTTCTGTTTCCAGACAGCCTTTTTTTCCGCAACGACAAATTATCTCGTTATCAAACACACTAAAATGACCAAATTCACCTGAAAAACCGGAACGGCCTGTATAGATTTTCCCATCAATAATAAAAGCAGAACCTAAGCCCCAGCTAATATTGATAAAGACAATATCTTTTTCTCCTTTCACAGCACCTTTCAATAATTCTCCGTAAGCCATTGCACGAGTATCATTATCAATACTTACAGGAATCCCTATTCTTTCACCCAGAATCTCTGCCAAAGGACGTTCTTCAAAATTAAACATACTGAAACTATATCCTTCTTCAGGATTTACCCGACCTGAAATATTTACCCCAACCTGAAGAATTCTCTCTTTGACAGTTTTATGCTTATCAATAAAATTACAAATATGCTGAGTCAGCTCTTCCAGACTTTCTAATGTATTGGATAATCGACATTCAGCTCCCATCTGAATATCAACCATATCGCCCGTAAAATTCATCAGACCGATGTTCAAACAAGAAGCTTTGATATCGACTCCTACCATATAGGCAGAATCAGGATTCAAACCATAGAGATTGGGAGGTCTACCCTCACTGGTCTCTTGTTTTCCATAATTCATAATATACCCCTCCTCTACCAACTCCATAACAAACTTGGTCACAGTAGGAATACTCAAATCTATATCTTTTGCCAGATCAGGAATAGTAGATGAATGGTTATGCATCAGATAAGTAATGATACGCTTCTGGGTAAGCATATTTTTTGTTCCATTTCCTAATCCTTCAATTAATCTTTGTACCATAGTCACAGCATTTAGGGTTAAACCTATAGTAATCAATACTCTGAGATATTAATATTTTCTCTAATTCCCACAGTTTCTATTAATAAATTATTATATTTAAGGCTTTTAAATTTAGAAATCCCTTATTAACTTTTACCTAATAATAGGACTGCTAAAATAATAAAATTAATAATACCAAACAATAAAACAAAGTATTAATTATATCGAGATGCTCTCAAAAAATCTTTCATTAAATAGCCATTGTTTTAAATATTATGCTTATTTTAGCATACATGAGTTTCTACAACCTTAACCTGATAAAAACATCGTTATGAAAAAATTATTTTTGATTTTAGGCATACTAATTGCCCAATGCACAATAAATATGGCACAAGTCCCTACGCTGCTTCCTGATTACCCTATTACAAAAGGCGTATCTGCACCTTTCGCCGGCTTTATAAAAAACTGGCTAATTGTGGGGGGAGGTTGTAACTTCCCAACAACTCCTGCAGCTGAAGGAGGGAAAAAAGCCTATTATAATCAATGTTATGCATTGGATATTCATGCCACATCTCCTCATTGGAAAAAAATCTCTGATCTTCCCTATCTTGTTGCTTATGGTTGCAGTGTGGAAACTCCCCAAGGACTGGTCTGCATTGGGGGAATGAATGCAGATTCTTGTCTTACCAGCGTATTTCGAATTCAAAAAGATTCTTCTTCTGAGAACTTTCTAATTTACCAACTTCCTTCTCTTCCTGAAACAATAGACAACGCCTCAGCCACAATGTTGAATGAATGTATCTACATCACAGGAGGGAACCAACAGTTACAACAAAACGTATTATACAAACTGGATTTAAAAACATGTGACAAATGGCAAAAACTATCTTCTTTCCCTGGTCCTCAACGAGTACAACCCATTCTGGTCAATGATGGGAAAAAACTTTATTTAATTGGAGGTTTTCAAGCCCCATCAGATTCTTCTGCCAGTATCCTTTCACATGACATATTATGTTATATTCCCAAAATCGACAAATGGAAATATAATTCTCACATACCTTATCAGGAAAACAAAGAAAAACGCTGTATGGCAGGAGGTAGCGGTATACAGACAGACACACAACTTATCCTAACAGGAGGAGTTAATTATCGCATCTTCAAAAATGCACTAGATGGAAAAGCTGGAAAAGATTATTTAACCCACGCTCCCTCTTGGTACAAATTTAATGATGATATTCTTTTTTATGACTTTATCCATAAAACATGGACCATAAAGACAAATATTTCAGGTATGGCACGTGCAGGAGGCATTCTTCTGCATCATAATGATTATTTATACATGATCTGTGGAGAAATAAAACCAGGCATACGCACACCAAAAATTACAGTTTATCCTCTAAAAGAAGAAGAATAATTTCAAAATAAGCATATAAAACCTTGTAATATAAAAATTATATCCTTATTTTTGTAGCTATTAAATAAACTAATTTATTAAATACAATATTATGGAAAAGATTATTGGCTTAATTGATGCCCCGTTTACCCCGTTTTTTGAAAATGGTGAAGTAAATTACGAACCCATTGCTGCTTATGCAAAAATGTTAGCAAAAAATGGACTGAAAGGTGTGTTTATCAACGGTTCATCTGGTGAAGGCTACATGCTGACCGAAGAAGAACGTATGAAACTGGCAGAAGAATGGGTGAAAGCTGCTCCCGAAGGTTTCAAGGTAATTGTACACGTAGGAAGCTGCTGTGTAAAAGCAAGCAAAATGCTGGCCGAACATGCTCAGAAGATTGGTGCATGGGGTATCGGTGCCATGGCTCCTCCATTCCCGAAAATTGGTCGCATTGAAGAGCTGGTGAAATATTGTGAAGAAATTGCGGCTGGAGCCCCAAATCTTCCTTTCTATTATTATCACATTCCAGCATTCAATGGTGCTTTCTTACCGATGGTAGAATTACTGAAAGCTGTAGACGGACGTATTCCTAACTTCGCAGGTATCAAATATACATACGAAAGCATTTACGAATACAACCAGTGCCGCTTGTACAAGAACGGAAAATTCGACATGCTGCACGGTCAAGATGAAACAATTCTTCCATCATTAGCTATGGGTGGTGCACAAGGTGGTATCGGCGGTACAACTAACTATAACGGAATCAACCTGGTGGGCATCATCGACGCATGGAAAGCTGGTGACATCGAAAAAGCACGCGAACTGCAGAACTTCTCTCAGGATGTAATCAACGTGATTTGCCATTACCGCGGTAATATCGTTGGTGGTAAACGAATCATGAAGCTCATTGGGCTGGATTTAGGTAAGAACCGTACTCCATTCCAGAATATGACAGACGAAGAAGAAGCACGCATGAAGGCAGAACTGGAAGCCATCAACTTCTTTGATCGTTGCAACAAATTCTAAATCCATTCTTATGTCTATAGAAACTTACGCTAAATATTGGGCTGAGAACTACAAAGAAGATCTCACCCATAACATCATGCCATTTTGGTTAAAGAATGGTCTTGACAAAGAACACGGTGGCATATACACCTGTGTGGCACGCAACGGCCAGTTGATTGACACCACTAAATCGGTTTGGTTTCAGGGACGCTTTGCTTTCATTTGCTCGTACGCATATAACAATATAGAAAAAAATCCTGAATGGCTGGATGCAGCCAAGCTTACACTCGACTTTATTGAAAAGCATTGCTTCGATACTGATGGAAGAATGTATTTCGAGGTAGCAGCAGACGGAACTCCGCTCCGGAAAAGAAGATATGTATTTTCTGAGAGTTTTGCCGCCATCGCCATGTCGGAATATGCACTGGCTACCGGTAATAAAGAATATGCCCAAAAAGCACTTGACTTGTTCAAGCGCATGCGCCACTTCCTGAATACTCCAGGTATACTTGAACCGAAATATTTACCTACGGTTCAGGCACAAGGACATTCCATTACCATGATTATGGTCAATGTGGCTTCCAGTATCAAGAAAGTAATTTCAGATCCTGAACTCGATGCACAGATTGAAGAATCCATTTATGCATTGAAAAACTATTTCATGCATTCTGAATTCAAGGCTTTGCTGGAAATGGTTGGCCCTAAAGGAGAATTTATCGATACAATGAATGGCCGTACCATCAATCCGGGACATTGCATCGAGACCTCCTGGTTCCTGTTCGATGTAGCACGTAACATGAACAATAACAAAGAACTCATTGACATGGCCCTGACCATTCTTGACTGGTCTTGGGAATGGGGATGGGACAAACAGTATGGTGGCATCATCAATTTCAAGGATTGCAAGAATCTTCCTCCACAGGATTATTCACAAGACATGAAATTCTGGTGGCCACAAACAGAAGCCATCATTGCCAACTTATATGCATATAAACTGACCAAGGACGAGAAATACCTGAAACGTCACAAACAAATCAGTGACTGGACGTATGCTCATTTCCCAGACAGTGAATTCGGAGAATGGTACGGATACCTGCACCGTGACGGAACAGTAGCCCAACCAGCGAAAGGTAACCTCTTTAAAGGTCCTTTCCATATTCCAAGAATGATGATAAAAGGATATACATTATGTAAAGAAATACTTGCCGGAGAATGATCCGGCAAGTTACATTGCTAACTGAATAACCATAATATATGAAAAACTCAAAAATTTATCCGTGGATTGTAGTAGGCCTACTATGGGGAGTAGCATTGCTTAACTATATGGACCGACAAATGCTTAGCACCATGAAAGATGCGATGCAGGTTGACATTGTAGAACTGCAATCAGCTACCAACTTCGGCTATCTGATGGCAATCTTTCTCTGGATTTACGCACTGATGAGTCCCGTTTCAGGCGTCATAGCCGACCGCATGAGCCGCAAATGGCTGATTGTTGGAAGTTTATTCGTATGGTCTTCCGTAACTTATCTGATGGGAATAGCCGAAACTTTCAACCAGATTGTCTTTCTACGTGCTTTAATGGGAGTGAGCGAAGCACTCTACATCCCTGCCGGACTTTCCTTGATTGCAGACTATCATACTGGAAAATCCCGTTCTTTGGCCGTAGGTATCCATATGACAGGTTTGTACACAGGACAAGCCATCGGAGGATTCGGAGCAACCGTAGCCGATGCCTTTTCCTGGCACACCACTTTCCATTGGTTCGGTATCATCGGAATTGCCTATGCCGTAATTCTGATGTTATTTTTACATGACAAAAAAACAGAGATTCTTCCTACAGAGAAACTGCAAACCAATCCGCAAAAAGAGAAAGAGAGCGTCTTTACCAGTCTGAAATCCTTGCTGACCAATGTAGCTTTCTGGGTAATCTTGCTCTACTTTGCAGCTCCAAGCCTTCCCGGATGGGCTACCAAAAACTGGCTTCCAACTTTGTTTGCCGAAAACCTTGATTTACCCATGTCACAGGCTGGACCTATCTCTACTATAACCATCGCAGTGTCTTCATTTATTGGAGTCCTTATCGGGGGTCCTTTATCAGATAAATGGGTACAGAAAAATTTACGCGGACGCGTATATACCGGAGCCATCGGTTTGGGATTGACCATTCCGTCATTACTTTTATTAGGATTCGGACATAATCTAGTAGCAGTAGTAGGTGCCGGACTGCTATTTGGTATCGGCTATGGTATTTTTGATACAAATAACATGCCTATCCTCTGCCAATTTGTATCTCACAAACAACGGGCCACTGCCTATGGAGTAATGAACATGATCGGTGTATCCGCCGGGGCTTTCATTACTCACCTTTTAGGACGATGGGGCGATAGTGGTAATTTAGGAGTCGGTTTTGCCATGTTAGCCATCGTGGTGGCTATTGCTCTTGGCGTACAGTTGTATTTCTTACGTCCTAAAACTGACAATATGGAATAACTAAAAACTTTTATATATTATGATTGTTTCCAATTTACAAAATAGTAGCAGAATTGAACCGCTACATCCTTTATTTAAACAATTGTTCGATTATGTAAAGAGTCACGACTTATTGCATACACCATGTGGAAGAATAGAACTGGATGGAGATAACCTGTTTATCAACAATGTTAACCCCACATGCGTGAAAGAATCTGAACAGGTTCTGGAAGTACATCGTGATTACATTGATATACATATTCTTTTGGAAGGGAAAGAACGTATCGGTTGGAAAGCCATTGAAGATGTAAACCAACTGAAACAAGCGTATCAGAAAGAAGGTGATTGTGCACTCTATTCAGATGTACCTACAACCTTTGTTGATTTGCTTCCCGGACAATTTGCCATCGTATATCCGGAAGACCCACATGCCCCTGTAATTGGAGAAGGAAAAATAAGAAAACTTATAGCTAAAGTAAAAATCTAAACCAGCAACTGCATTATGAAAAAACTATTATCCTTATGTATCGGAATGCTTTCCATTGGTCTGCACGCTGCTGATACTGTCTTTGTTAAAACTCCACAAGTACCGATATTAATAGAAAGACATGATAATGTCTTGGCTTATCTGCGTCTCGATGCCAAAGAAACAAAGACCCTTGACAATGTCACTATCACCTTCGACAAGAACGTACCTTTGTCACAAATCAAAGCTATTAAATTGTATTATGGAGGAACAGATGCTCCACAAGACAGAGAAAAAAAACGCTTTGCACCCGTAGAATACATTTCCAGCAACAATCCGGGGCAAACACTTTCTGCCAATCCATCTTATTCTATAAAAAAGGCAGAAATAACACCTAAAACCAATACGCTGACACTGGAAGGAAAACAGAACCTCTTTCCTGGATATAATTTCTTCTGGATCAGTATCGAAATGCAACCAACAGCTTCACTACACACAAAAATCTGTGCAGAGGTGACTCAAATAAAAGGTGACGGAAGAATTATACCTACAAAGAATGCAACTGAACAGAAAGTCGTACAAAGAATGGCAGTAGGAGTCCGTCATGCTGGTGATGACGGTTCAGCCGCTTTCCGTATTCCAGGACTAGTAACTACAAATAAAGGTACTCTTTTGGGAGTATACGATGTGCGTTACAACAACAGTGTAGATTTACAGGAGCATATCGACATAGGTCTCAGCCGCAGTACAGATGGAGGAAAGACATGGGAAAAAATGCGCTTGCCTCTATCATTCAAAGAATACGGAGGGCTTCCTTCTGCTCAAAATGGTGTAGGTGACCCTTCCATCCTGGTAGATACCAAAACCAACACCGTATGGATTGTGGCAGCATGGACACATGGAATGGGTAACCAAAGAGCATGGTGGAGTTCACACCAGGGAATGGACTTGAACCATACCGCTCAATTGGTACTTGCCAAAAGTACAGATGATGGAAAAACCTGGTCTGAACCGATCAATATCACAGAACAGGTGAAGCTTCCGGAATGGTATTTCTTATTACAAGGACCGGGACGAGGCATCACAATGGAAGATGGTACATTGGTATTCCCCATTCAGTTTATCGACAAAACCCGAATCCCCAATGCGGGTATCATGTATAGCAAAGACCGTGGAGAAACATGGACCATACACCACCATGCACGTACTAATACCACAGAAGCACAAGTGGCAGAGCTTGAGCCGGGCACTTTAATGCTGAACATGAGAGATAACCGAGGAGGAAGTCGGGCCGTTTATACCACACAAGATTTAGGTAAGACTTGGAAGGAACACGAATCATCCCGTACTGCTTTGATAGAGCCCGTATGTATGGCCAGTCTGATCAGTGTAAAAGCGAAAGATAATGTATTGGGTAAAGACCTTTTAATTTTCTCCAACCCCAATTCTACAAATGCCCGTAAAGACATGACGATTAAAATCAGCATGGATGGAGGAAACACCTGGAGTCCGGAACATCAGCTTCTGTTAGATGAAGGATACAATTGGGGATATTCCTGCCTGACAATGATAGATAAAGAAACTATCGGTATATTGTATGAAAGCAGTGTAGCTCACATGACTTTCCAAAGTATTAAACTGAAAGATATTATAAAATAATTTATTATATAAAGATTTCAATAAAAAAG
>OGPR01001038.1_pt1 | contig 24739 bp, 19 predicted proteins | sample 1552981 | NCBI WGS metagenome assembly OGPR01 (sample SAMEA2580260, study PRJEB22360) | human gut metagenome | biome: human gut; feature: human-associated habitat; material: faeces | place: Denmark | collected 2008/2010 | reverse complement strand
TCAATACATTATTTGAGGGATATGGCCCATATAAGGGAGACATCCAATACAGAAAGCAGGGTTCCTTAATTGCTTATGAATCTGGTGAAACAGTTACTTATGGACTTTTCAGCGCACAGGAACGTGGTACATTATTTGTAGGGCCTGGCGAAAAAGTATACTCTGGTATGGTTATCGGTCAGAATGGTAAAACGGATGATATCGAAGTAAATGTATGTAAAACAAAGAAACTTACAAACACTCGTGCTTCAGGTTCTGATGATGCCTTAAAGTTAAGCCCTCCTAGAATCTTAAGCCTGGAACAGGCATTAGACTTCATTGATACTGACGAACTTCTTGAAATCACACCAAAGAACATTCGTATCAGAAAGAAAATTCTTGACCCAACTGCCCGTTACCGTGCAAAGAGAAACGGAAAAGCTTAATATATTCATTTATAAAACAAGCTATTATCTATACTCCAGAAGATATATATATTTCTTATCTTCTGGAGTATTTTTATGTAAGAAAAATATTCTTTATATTTTATCTTATATTACACAAACCACATCCTATTCTACGCTTTGTGAAATATCTGGTAATTGAATCGCTGGGGATCCCAACTAATTTTTTAAAATACAATCACTTCTCCATCCACTGTACCAAAGTACACTTCTTCCCCTTCCTGTGTCATCACACGTCCACTTGTCGCTTCTGTAATCTTCTTCTTTAACATCTCTTTATCTGATTCTGGAAATAAAGCATGAATAATAACCTTATCCGTATATTCTGTATCTTCAGTAAGCACTTCATTTTGCGCTAACAAATATTGTAGTTTTCCTAAATCTGTATAATCCATGGCTATATCCACTCTTCTTCCTGGAATCTTCTCTACAATATCAGAATTCTCAATACCTGCTCTTGTAGCATCTGTATACGCCCTTACAAGTCCTCCTGTTCCAAGCAGCGTTCCCCCAAAATATCTGGTTACTACCACAACAATATTGTGAATCCCACTTCCAGATATTACCTCCAAAATAGGCTTACCTGCGGTTCCACTTGGTTCCCCATCATCACTGCATCTGGTAAATTCACGGTTCATCCCAATCGAATACACATAGCAATTGTGTCTTGCATCCCAGTATTTTTTTTTCATCTCTTCCAGAAAAGCCAACGCTTCTTCTTCACTTTCCACTGGATGAACTGTCGCGATGAAGCGTGATTTTTTTTCAGTGATCTCGCCTTCTCCACCTTCATATACTGTTCTGTACTGTTCCAGCATAAGTACTCCTTCCTAAAACACAGGCTGCAACCGTCCAGGACGATCACAGCCTATATTCAGATACTATTCTTCTGTATAACCGGCATCTCCGCCGCCAGTATCGCCACCGGTATCTCCTCCACCAGTATCTCCGCTACCGGCATCTCCACCGCCGGTATCTCCGGTGTTATCTCCGGTATTATCTCCCGTATTACCACCGGTGTTATCTCCGGTATTATCTCCCGTATTATCACCCGTGTTATCACCCGTGTTATCTCCGGTATTGTCGCCCGTATTATCTCCGGTATTATCACCATTCGGATTATTCGGATCCGGTGTCGGTTCTGGATTGTATATTTCTTCTTCCGTTGTGTATTCCTGCATACCGCTTTCGTCATCTCCGTAGAAATGCTGATCACAATAATCAGTCGGTATATCACCAATATCAAAGTATTCTGTAATAACCGGACAGCCAGCTCTTGGAAGAAGTCCCGTCTCTTCACAAACACTTATCTTGTCAACACTTGCAGGCATATCAAAATCTCTGTCCTCAAGGCCTTCATGAATTCGTGTCATTACTTTCTTCCAAAGGTTCTTATGGAAGTTTCGGGCGTCCTCCGGAAGTTTTTCATTATTGTCATATCCTGACCAAACTGCACATGTATAATATGGTGTATATCCTACAAACCAGAGGTCATTGTACGCATCTGTTGTACCTGTCTTTCCTGCAACTGTCATATTATCAAGCTGGCAGGCTGTACCTGTACCCTGTGTTACAACATCTTCCATAGCACTCGTCAACAGCCATGCTGTACTCTCTTTTATCACAGATCTTCCTGCAGAGTTCTTTTCAATCAGGACATTTCCATTATGATCCAGAATCTTTGTATAATAGATTGGTTCAATATAATTACCACTGTTGGCAATCGCCGCATATGCTGCACAAAGCTCTACGTTCGTTACACCATGTGTCAGACCACCGAGTGCAAGTGGAAGGTTCGCATCTGTCCAGACCGTTCCATTGGCATCTCTGTCCGCTTCTGTTCCATGAGCCAGTGTTGTAAATCCAAAATTATCCAGATACTGCAGACCAAGCTGTGGAGTAACCTCTTCCAGACATTTTACTGCCACAACGTTAACGGAATTCTGAATTGCCTTTCGGATCGTCGTTGTTCCACCATAACTCTTGGAAGCATTATTGACCGGAGATCCATCCGGATAGTTGTAAGGTTCATCTTCAAACGTTGTTGCAAGTGTCATTCCCTTCTCATTGAGAGCTGGTGCATACGTGGAAAGAATCTTAAATGTAGAACCAGGCTGTCTGGTCGTATCTGTTGCTCGGTTCAGAGTCAGACTGGCTGTCTTTTCTCCACGACCACCAATAATGGCCTTAACATAACCAGTATGCTGATCAATAACACTCATTGAAGACTGCGGCTGTGGTGCAAAGCTTACACGCTCAGCTACAACCGTGCTGCCATCCGCAAGAATACTTGCTTTATAACGATCCACATATTCCTGTCCTTCTTCCTGTGAATCAAACAGAAGGTCAAATTCCGGATCCTCATTCTGAAAATAAAGTTTCAGCATTTCTTTACTGTAGTTTACTTCTTCACCCTGTGGATTCTTGACTGTCAATGCATAATCCAGTGCATACTGTACATAATCCGGATAATTGGATGGATCTGCATATTCTTCATCGAGGATGCTCTGGATTCGTGCATCCTGTGTTGTATAAATGCTCAATCCACCGCTGTACACAAGATTCTGTGCCTGTGTGCGGGTATAACCTTTAATATTCATCAGGTCATCGACCACCTGATCGATTAGTTCATCCTCGAAGTAAGAATAAACCGTATTTTCTGTTTCGGAGTTCAAAACCTGTGCTGCCTGAATACCCGAATATACGTCATCATTGATCACCTGATCATACTGTTCCTGTGTAATGTATCCCTGATCCAGCATATGGTCCAGAACTTCTTTACGTCTTTTGGCGTTTGCTTCTGGATGCTCAATTGGATTATACTGTGTCGGATTCTGTGTGATTCCTGCCAGAGTCGCACATTCTGAAAGATTCAGATCCCAGACATCTTTGTCAAAATATTTGTGTGCCGCTGCCTGAACGCCATAAGTGCCGGCTCCCAGGTTGATTGTATTCAGATAGTTTTCAAGAATTACATTTTTGTTATTGATGTTCTTCTCGACCTCAACAGCAAGATACTGTTCCTGGATCTTACGCGTAAAACGCTCCAGCCAGGTTGATTCCTGTGTCCAGTTCGTAAATACATTATTTTTAAGCAGCTGCTGTGTAATAGTACTGGCACCTTCTGAAAGGTCTCCAGATGTGATATTCTTTACAAACGCACGGAGAATACCTCTTACGTCAATTCCATTATGCTCATAAAAACGCTCATCTTCAATTGCCACGACTGCATGCTGAAGATCCAGCGGGATCTGGTCTATGGAAACCGGAAGTCGGTTGGAACTTGGTGCTGTCAGTTTACGAAGCTGATTGCCGTCCCCGTCGTACAAAAAAGTCGCATATCCCAGAGGTGATATATCAATATCATTCGCATCCGGTGCATTGTCTATTATTCCTCGAAAAGCCCCGATTCCTGTACATCCTATAACCACGCAAATTGTGATCAAAGCAACAAACAGGACTCTGATCAACGAAACATGCGCTCTTTTTCCCATCATGGCAGTACGGGAAATCAGCGAATTTCGCTTCTTTGAGACTGATTTTTTTCCGTAATTCATGGTTTTCCTCCTTAATAGTCCGTTTTATTATAACAAATAAGAATTCGTAAATAAAGCCCTAAATAAAAACTTCACATTTTTGACATTAAAAAAGAAGCTTCCCTTTTATAGAAAGCTTCTTCTATGTATTTATCTCTTATTTTACGATCTTTTATTCTCAGAATATTATTCTTAAAGAACCATTTTAGCTGCGCCGCAGATCCCAGCGTCATTTCCAAGTGTTGCAAGAACAATCTGCGTATCTTTGCAGGATGGAAATGCATATTTCATATAATATTTCTGAATGCAGTCAATCAGTGGCTGTCCGGCCTTGGATACCCCTCCACCGATTACGATTGCTTCCGGATCAACAACTGCTGCAAAACCAGCAAGTGCTCCACCAAGAAGATCTCCTACATATTCCATGGTACGCACTGCAAGTGCATCACCTTCCTTGAATGCATCAAGGACATCTTTTGCTGTGATGTTCTGGAGTCCGCGAAGAGTACTGTCTTCTTCAGATGCAGCAAGCATTCTTCCTGCCACACGTACGATTCCGGTAGCAGATGCATACTGTTCCAGACATCCCTGATTGCCGCAGTTACATTTTTCTGCTTCGCCACGTACAACCAGCACATGACCGATTTCACCACCGGCACCATGTGTTCCGGCAACGATTTTGCCATCTACAATGATTCCGCCACCCACACCTGTACCAAGTGTCACCATGATGACATTATCAGAGCCGGCAGCTGCACCTTTCCACGCTTCTCCCAGAGCAGCAACATTGGCATCATTTCCTGCACATGCTTTAAGTCCTGTCAGATCATGAAGGATCTGTGCTACCGGTGTAAATCCCCAGTAAAGATTTACCGCACATGCGGCTTCCCCTTTAGAATTGATCGGTCCCGGAATTCCGATTCCAACACCTTCCACATCGGCTTTCTCAATACCTTTTTCTGCCATTTTGTCTTGAATAGCCTTTGCCACATCCGGAAGAATGTTTTCGCCTTTATTTTCTGTTCTTGTAGGAATCTCCCATTTATCAACAAGATTACCGTCTGTCTGGAAAAGACCGCATTTTACGGTTGTCCCCCCTACATCAATCCCAAAACAATATGAACCCATTTTCATCCACCTTTCCCTGTTTGCCAGTCGTTTTTATAAAAAAATATTTTATCAACTTTCACGCTTACGCGCAATATTAGCCTGTACACGTTTGTACAGTTCTTCTGCCGCATTGTATCCCATCTTCTTCTGTCTGTGGTTGACAGCCGCTGATTCTACAATAACCGCCAGATTACGTCCTGGTCTGATCGGCAGAGAATGGCAGACAATCTTGTTTCCAAGATACTCTGTATATTCTTCATGAAGTCCGAGACGATCGTATTCTTTATCGCGGTCCCACTCTTCAAGTTTGATGACAAGATCAACAGACTGCGTATCTTTAACACTTTCTACACCAAACAGTGTCTTGACATCAATAATACCGATGCCGCGAAGTTCGATAAAATGACGGGTAATATCCGGTGCCGAGCCTACCAAAGTGACATCACTGACTTTACGCAGCTCTACAACATCATCGCTTACAAGACGATGTCCTCGTTTGATCAGCTCCAGTGCAGCTTCACTCTTACCAATACCGCTCTCTCCTGTGATCAGAATTCCTTCGCCATAAACATCTACAAGCACACCATGAATGGAAATACATGGAGCCAGCTGAACACCAAGCCAGCGGATAATCTCTGCCATCAGACTGGAAGTGGTTCTCTCTGTAACAAATGTCGGCACATTGTATTTGATTGCCATATCGATCATGTCCTGTGAGGGCTTGGTCATCGTACTGAAGATAACGCATGGAATCTTACTTGAAATAAAACGTTCATATTTCATCATTCTCTTTTCATCACTGAGCTGCATCAGATATGTGTACTCTACATAACCAATGATCTGAACACGTTCATTTGCAAAATGCTCCAGATAACCGGTCAGCTGCAGTGCCGGACGGTTGATTTCCGCCGTCATGATCCGCATCTCGGACAGATCAATTTCAGGAGTCAGATTTGTAAGGTTAAGCTCCTGTACCATCTTTGTCATCAATACACCTTTCATAATGTGTTCTCCTTTAATGTTTATTTATTCGGGTGAAAAAATTCATACACCTGTTTTGCACTTCCTATATTCATTGACTCCGTCTCTGCAAGTTCTTCTACCGTTGCATCACGGATTCCTTCTATCGAACGGTAACGTCGCATCAGAGCTTTTCGTCTCCGTTCGCCGATTCCCGGAATATCATCCAGAACAGAATGAACCTGTTCTTTACTTCGAAGCGATCGATGATATTCTATTGCGAAACGGTGAGCCTCATCCTGTATTCTTGTGATCAGGCGAAATCCTTCACTGTTGGTGTCGATTGGTATTTCAATATTATCAAAATAAAGTCCTCTCGTTCGATGATGATCATCTTTTACCATACCACAGACCGGGATCCGTATTCCAAGTTTATCAAGAACACCCAGTGCTATATTTACCTGGCCTCTTCCACCATCCATCAGAAGCAGATCCGGCATTCTGGAAAAGCTGTCAAATTCTCCGTTGCTTTCATGTGTAAACCGCCTTGTCAAAACCTCTTCCATACTTGCATAATCGTTCGGGCCCTGCACAGATTTAATGCGAAACTTACGGTAATCGCTGCGCTTTGGCTTTCCTTTCTCATAAACAACCATGGAACCTACGGACTCAAATCCACTGATATTAGAGATATCAAAAGCTTCCATTCGATTAAGACCTTTAAGGCCAAGCCAATCTTCCACTTCATGAACCGCTCCGATCGTTCTGCCTTCTTCCCTTCGAATACGCTCACGGTCCTTCTCCAGAACCATTCGCGCATTCTCCCATGCAAGTTCAACAAGCTTTTCCTTGGTTCCTTTTTTGGGCACAACAATACGAACTTTCTGTTTTCTTCTGGATGTTAGCCATTCCTCAATAACATCCGCATCTTCTATCTCTGTCTGCAGTGTAATCTCTCCCGGAATAAACGGTGTACCGGCATAAAACTGCTTTACAAAACTGGACAATACTTGTGACCGGGTATCTCCTCTGGCCACTCTCAGATAAAAATGATCTCTTCCGATCAGCTTGCCATCACGCATAAAAAACACCTGAACAACTGCATCCTGTTCTCGCAGATCAAGGCTTTCATCCATATCACACGCTATGATATCTCTGTCTTCTTCTCCATATGCTGTAATCTTCTGCCGCTCGCCGATCTTCTGGATACTTCGTATCAGATCTCGAGCTTCTGCAGCATCCTCAAAGCGCATTTCTTCAGATGCTTTCTGCATTTTTTCAGTGAGTTGATCGATCGTTTCCTGAAAATCTCCGTTTAGAAAACGAATGACCTTCTGGATATTTTCTTTATAGGCACGCTGATCCGCATGGCCGGTACACGGGCCCATGCACTGTTTCATGTGATAATACAGGCATGGACGGTCCTTTCCACAGTCTCTCGGAAGGTTCCGATTACAAGAACGTACCTGATACAATTTACGTACCAGTTCTATGACATCTTTTACAGCGCCACCACTGGTATATGGACCAAAATAACGGTTCTTGTCTTTTTTCATTCTTCTGGCGAACAATACCCTTGGATAAGCCTCCTGAACAGTCACCTTAATAAACGGGTAACTCTTGTCATCTTTCAGCATGGTATTGTATTTCGGTCGATGTTCCTTGATCAGATTGCTTTCAAGGACCAGGGCCTCCAGTTCAGAATCTGTAATGATATATTCAAATCTGGCTATGTGGGTGACCATCTGCTCAATCTTGGCACCTTTGTTACGGCTACTCTGAAAATACTGCCGCACACGGTTTTTAAGGCTGATCGCTTTTCCTACATAAATGATCTCATCCCGTTCATCGTGCATCAGATAGACACCCGGTTTCGCGGGAAGTTTTTTTAGTTCTTCTTCAATCTGAAACATATTACTCCTCAGAATCAGATTCGTCGTTGTCTGTTTCAGTCACATCAACAGCAGAAATTTCATGTACAGGTTCTGCCGGTGTTTCTTCCGCTGTCAACCCTTCTGTATTTTCCACTGCTGTCCTGTCGGCAGTCGTCTGTACTTCATCCGGAAGGTCATCCAGATTCTCCGGAATCTCCAGTCCTTTCTCAACCGCACGGAAGATCTTCATAAATTCCTTACCAGTGATCGTCTCTCTGCTGATGAGATATCCGGCAATCTTATCCAGTGCCTTTCTGTGCTCATTCAGAAGTCTCTTGGCTTCTTCATAAGAATAATGTAGAAGCTGCATAACCTCATGATCAATCTCTGTTGCAGTATCATCACCACAGTTCAGCACCGCACGTCCTGACAAATACTGATTTTCCTGAGATGCCAGTCCCATCAGTCCAAATTTCTGAGACATACCATACTGTGTGATCATTGCCCGTGCGACTTTAGTTGCCTGTTCAATATCATTGGCAGCACCGGTAGTGACCGTATCAAACACAATTTCTTCTGCTGCACGTCCGCCCAGATATCCGACCAGCATTGCTTCCAGTTCTTTCTGGGTATTAAGATATTTTTCTTCCTCAGGTACCTGCATAACATAACCAAGTGCTCCCATAGTTCTCGGCACGATCGTTATTTTCTGCACAGGTTCTGCATCTTTCTGTAATGCATTGACAAGCGCATGGCCAACTTCATGATAGGAAACTATTTTTCTTTCCTGCGGGCTTAAGATACGATCTTTCTTCTCTTTACCAACAAGTACAACTTCAACAGATTCCTGAAGATCTTTCTGCGAAACAGCTCTGCGGCCATTTTTGACAGCAAGGATTGCAGCTTCATTGATCATATTGGCAAGATCCGATCCCACAGCCCCTGATGTAGCAAGCGCAATTGCTTCCAGATTGACCGTTTCATCCAGCATGACGTTTTTGGCATGGACTTTGAGAATTTCCACACGTCCTTTCAGATCCGGGCGATCAACAATGATACGTCTGTCAAAACGGCCAGGACGCAGAAGTGCCGGATCCAGTACTTCCGGACGATTGGTTGCCGCGAGGATCAGAAGACCTTTTGAAGTATCAAATCCATCCATTTCCGCAAGCAGCTGATTCAGTGTCTGCTCACGTTCATCATTGCCTCCACCGTAACGTGAATCACGGCTTTTACCGATTGCATCGATTTCATCGATAAATACGATACATGGTGCATTTTTCTTCGCTTCTTCAAACAGGTCCCTTACTCGGGATGCACCTACACCAACAAACATCTCTACAAATTCCGAACCAGAAAGTGAAAAGAACGGTACATTCGCTTCGCCTGCTACTGCCTTGGCAAGAAGTGTCTTACCTGTTCCCGGAGGTCCTACAAGAAGTGCTCCTTTCGGAAGTTTTGCACCAATTGCAGTATATTTGCCCGGATTATGCAGAAAATCCACAACTTCCTGCAAAGATTCTTTTGCTTCTTCCTGTCCTGCAACATCTTTAAATGTCACTCCGGTTTCTTTTTGAATATAAGCTTTTGCCCTGCTCTTACCGACACCCATGATGCCGTTTCCACCTTTGTTCATCCGCCGCATAAAGAACATCAGCATGAAAAACAGAACTACTGTCGGCAGCAGAACACTGATCATGGTCGAAACAAATTCTCCCATAGCATCCGGCTGTTCATAATGAAATACGATATCCGTTCCCTCCAGACGTTTTGTAAGGGCGTCTGCATCCTCCATCTGATTTACTTTATAACTTACATTCTGGTAGTAGGATTTCTGGATCTTAGGTACAACAGTCAGCACACCTGACTGAAGGGTAACTTCTTTTATCTGATCCTTCTCTACCATTTCGATAAATTTATCATATGTGATCTCACTGGACTTGTCACTCATCATGTCTGTTACAAAGCTCAGGCATACCAGTGAAATCAGCAGACAAATCAAAAAAGCCAGAATAGACTGGCGGTTTTTATTCGGTCCCTGATTACCAGGATTGTTTCGATTCGGACGGTTTCGATCCGGCCGATTGTCCATCTGATTGTTCATTCTTGTCCTCCTCTTGTTATCTTCTCTATTATAAAGAGATTTCCTGTATAAATCAACTGGAAAACTGTGAATGTTTGCCGTACATTACTTGCCTGTGAACAGTAAGTGTAGTATACTATCAACGTGGTAGCCGGAAGTTTGTTCCGGCTAAATGTGATGGGAAAGGAAAACGATAAATGAAAATTGGATTTGATAATGACAAGTATCTGACCATGCAGTCCGAACATATTCGTGACCGCATCAGCAAATTTGACAACAAACTTTATCTGGAATTCGGCGGAAAACTTTTTGATGATTATCATGCTTCCCGTGTTCTTCCAGGCTTCGAACCTGACAGTAAGCTACGTATGCTCATGCAGCTGAGCGATCAGGCAGAGATCGTTATTGTTATCAGTGCTGCAGATATTGACAAAAACAAAATGCGAGGAGACCTTGGTATTACTTACGATGAAGATGTTCTGCGTCTGATCGATGCCTTTACAGAACGTGGTCTCTATGTAGGCAGTGTATGCATTACACGTTATGCCGGTCAGGAAAGTGCTGATCATTTCAAGAAACGTCTTGAAAAACTCGGCATCAAAGTATATTTCCACTACAGTATTCCCGGATATCCAAGCAATATCCCTCTTATCGTAAGTGATGAAGGATATGGAAAGAACGAATATATCGAGACCACAAGACCGCTGGTAGTTATCACTGCACCAGGACCGGGAAGCGGAAAAATGGCAACCTGTCTTTCCCAGCTGTATCACGAATACAAACGCGGAGTAGCTGCCGGTTATGCCAAATTTGAAACATTCCCAATCTGGAACATTCCGCTGAAACATCCGGTCAATCTGGCATACGAAGCAGCAACTGCTGACCTGAATGATGTAAATATGATCGACCCGTTCCATCTGGAAGCTTACGGTGAAACAACGGTCAACTATAACCGTGATGTGGAGATTTTCCCGGTTCTTCAGGCAATGTTCGAAAAGATCATGGGCGAGTGCCCTTACAAATCACCTACTGACATGGGTGTAAATATGGCCGGAAACTGTATCGTAGATGATGAAGCCTGCTGTGAAGCATCACGCCAGGAGATTATCCGCCGCTACTATAAGAGCTGCGCAGCGCTTCTCACCGGTACAGGTACAGAAGAGGAAATCCGTAAGATCGAACTGCTTCTGAAACAGGCTCATGCCTCTCTGGAAGACCGTAAAGTTGTTCCGGCAAGCCTTCAGAAAGAAAAAGAAACCGAAGGTCCTGCTGCCGCTCTGGAGCTGCCTGACGGACGTATGATCTTCGGCAAAACTTCTGAACTGCTCGGTGCCTCCTCTGCCCTTCTTCTGAATGCATTGAAAGAGCTGGCTGGTATTCCTCATGAGAACCATGTAATCTCACCAGAAGCAATACGACCGATTCAGGAATTAAAGACGCAGTATCTCGGAAGCAAAAACCCACGTCTTCATACCGACGAGACACTGATCGCACTTTCCGTCAGCGCAGCAAATAATCCGGAAGCACGCAAGGCACTGGAACAGTTACCATCTCTTCGTGGCTGCCAGGCGCATACCTCTGTCATGCTGTCTTCTGTTGATATCTGGGAGTTCCGCAAACTTGGCATTGAACTGACCTGCGAGCCAAAATTTGAAAAAGAAAAAATATATCATTAATTCAATCAACTTTCATCAGATTTCAAAAAATCCCCGGTACCGTAATGGTATCGGGGATCTTTATATATATGCTTCTGAGATTTAGTCTTCGTATCCGTTCGGATTCTTCTGCTGGAAATTCCAGGAATCTGCACACATATCTTTGATATCGTACTCTGCTTCCCAGCCAAGTTCTTTCTTTGCTTTGGTGGCATCAGAATAGCATGTCGCAACATCACCTGCACGACGTGGTTTGATAGAGTAAGGAATTTTGATTCCTGTCGCAGCTTCAAAATTCTTAACGATGTCAAGGACGCTGTATCCTTTGCCTGTTCCCAGATTATAAATGCTGAGTCCGGAATTATCTTCCAGTTTCTTAACTGCTTTTACATGTCCCTTTGCAAGGTCAACTACATGAATGTAATCTCTCACTCCGGTTCCATCCGGTGTATCATAATCATTACCAAATACTCCAAGCTCTTTCAGCTTACCAACTGCAACCTGTGTGATATATGGCATCAGGTTGTTCGGAATACCGTTCGGATTCTCACCGATAAGACCACTCTTATGAGCACCGATCGGATTGAAGTAACGAAGAAGTACTACATTCCATTCCGGATCTGCTTTCTGGATATCTGTAAGGATCTGTTCCAGCATGGATTTGGTCCAGCCATAAGGATTGGTACACTGTCCTTTCGGGCATTCTTCTGTGATCGGAATAATTGCCGGATCGCCATATACAGTTGCTGAAGAGGAGAAAATAATATTTTTGACACCATGTTTTCTCATCACATCTACAAGAGTAAGTGTACCAGCAATATTATTCTCATAATATTCCCAAGGTTTTACAACAGACTCTCCGACTGCTTTCAATCCAGCAAAATGTATACAGGAATCAATGTCTTCCTTTTCAAAAACTTCATTCAGTCCTTCACGATCAAGAATATCTTTTTTATAAAACTTCACCGGCTTACCTGTGATCTTTTCTACTCGTTCCAGGCTTTTTTCACTGGAGTTGCTTAAATTATCCAGAACAACCACATCATATCCTGCATTCTGCAGCTCTACCACTGTGTGACTTCCAATAAAACCTGCTCCACCTGTTACTAAAATTGCCATGATTTATCTCCTCCTGACGTTTGCTTTAGTTCTGCTTTATTTCGATGTCATTGTATCACCATTCTTTTTTTTTCACAATATATTCCAGAAGTATCCCTCAGATTTTACTAAAACTCCCTCAGATTTTACTATTAGCAGAATATTTGTGAGGATTTTATTTATCCCATATACCCGAACTTCTGCATTCTTGTGTTTGTGCAATCTGTCATTTCATTTTTTTGTGCAATATATATCATTTTTTATGCAATATATATCATTTTTTTTGTGTTTTCGGGCCTTTTTTATACATTTTTATTAACACTGTCTGGTATAAACGATATAATCAACCTAAAAAAGCTTCGGAGCTGTTCACAAAGTTCCGAAGCTTTTTTATTTGATCATATTTAATATTATTTATATTTCTGAATGATTGCATTCATCTGCGGCAGTTTTTCCTGCATATCTTTAACAAGAGTAAGCTGTGTCCTGCAGCGGTCAAGGTTGTGCCCCTCACGATGAATATGGAAATAATGATCACCTTCCAGATGATCAGTCAGGAAACGGATTCCATTCTCAAATGTCATAAGAATCGCCCCCATCGGCAGCATGTCGATTTCTAAATCGGTCAGTGCTCCTCCACATCCTTCAATAAATCCCCTCGCATATACATCAAAAAGATGAAGATCACAGGATACCTTTGAAAGATCCTGCTCATCTTCCAGCGCAGTACTTGCTCCAAAACGGATAGAATCGCCAAAATCATTTGCAGTAAGGCCAGGCATAACCGTATCCAGATCGATGACACAGATTGCTTTTCCTGTCTCATCGTCAATCATGATATTGTTCAGTTTCGTATCATTATGTGTAACTCGAAGAGGAAGTCTTCCATCCAGCTGCAGATCATACAGTGCATGTGTCAGTTCTTCTCTTTCGAGAATAAAATCAATTTCTTTCTGAACAGAAGCAGCTCTTCCACAGATATCCTCTGCAACTGCTTTCTTAAATTTCTCCAGACGATCCGGTGTATTATGAAAATCCTTGATCGTCTCATGCAGAGTTTCTGCCGGATAATCCGCAAGAAGTCTCTGGAAATGTCCAAAAGCCACTGCACTCTGATAAAAATCATTATCATCCTTTACTGCATCATAGCAGGTCGCACCTTCTATAAAGAGATATACTCTCCAGTATTCTCCTGTAGAATCTACAAAATACGGAAGGCCATCATTACTTTTTACCAAAGTAAGCGTCTCTCTCTCCGGATCTCCGCCATTCTCGATGATCTTTTTACGAAGCCAGGCAGTAACGCCACTGACATTCTCCATCAGTTCTACCGGTTTCTTAAAAATACTCTTACTCATTCTCTGCAGAATATAACGTTTTGTTCCCTGTGGTGTCTCGTAGGTCAGTCTGTATGTATCATTAATATGTCCACTTCCATATCGGATACATTCTTTCAGTTCACCCGGCAGTTTAAATCCATCAATTGCTTCGTGCACTTTATTACTGATCTCCACTTATACTTCCTCCCACAGTTTCTGCGGATACAGCCCCTGATCTTTCAGATTCTGAATTGCAGTCATTACCATTGGTTTATCTTCTTTATAAGTAACACCATACCATTTATCTTCAGATTTTAGCACCTTGACAGTAGCTTTCTTTTCCTGAAGAAGTTCGTCCACAACAAATGGAAGGAAGTATTCACCTTTCATTGGATTATTCTCAATCGCATCATTCAGAAATGCTGTAAAACGTTCTTTTAATTCTTTAAGGATGCTGTTCGAAAATCCCCACATATTCATGGAAACAATACTGCCTTCCGGAAGCATTGTCCAAGATTTCCCATCGTCTTCTGTATATGCCGTACCTCCATCATGTTTCTCGATATGAGTACGCTCATTGATCTTAATCAGATGACCTTCCTCATCTGTCACGCATACCCCTCTGGCAACATGACCATTCTCTGTCAGAGTATTTTCCAGACGATATCCAACCATCATATAATGGTAAACATCTTCTTTTTCCTGCTCAGAAGTCAGGAAATCATATGCCATCTTAAATGCATGTACTCCATAATAGTCATCTGCATTGATAACAGCAAATGGTCCGTCAATCTCATCAATACAGCTTAAGACGGCATGACCGGTTCCCCATGGTTTTACTCTTCCCTCAGGAACAGTATATCCCTCCGGGAGATTATCAAGTTCCTGGAACACATATGCAACTTCGATCTGCTTACTCAGACGCTCTCCGATTGCTTCACGAAAAGCTTTTTCATTTTCTTTCTTTATGATAAATACAACTTTTTCAAATCCGGCTCTCACTGCATCATAAATAGAAAAATCCATAATAATATGACCTTCTTTATCGATCGGATCGATCTGTTTCAGTCCACCGTAACGGCTTCCCATTCCCGCAGCCATAACTACCAAAACTGGTTTCTTCATCAATTTTCCCTCCTGTTTCTTCATACTCTTTTAAATCGTACAACAGAATTTCAGATATGACAACAAATAATTTTATTTCCCATACCATATTACCTTTTTTTCATTTTTAGTATTTGCACAAAAAAATTATATTTTTGCACATTATCAATAATGATTTGACTATTTATCACTAATTCATTAGTATAATATTTACAAACAATATTACAAATGACGAATATCATCTGACCAAGGAGGTTATCCCGTGGCATATCAGAGCATTCAACTGGATCAGGAACTATTTGTATCAGATATTTATACAATTCATTACTACGAATACAGAAATGATTTTCATTTCGATGGTGAACGTCATGATTTCTGGGAATTTCAATGTGTAGATAAAGGTGCTGCCGAAGTTATCACAGACAATGGTACCTATACTCTCACACGCAGTCAGGTCATCTTTCATCGTCCAAATGAATTTCATACTTTGAAAGCAAATGGCAGAACTGCACCAAATATCATTGTAATCTCTTTTGCGTGCAATTCCCCATGTATGAAATTTTTCGAAAATAAAATACTCGAATTTTCCGATACCGAACGAAGTATTCTGGGACGCATTATTGCGGAAGCAAGAAACTGTTTTGCTTCTCCCCTGGATAATCCATATCTTGAAAAAATGGTCAAAAAAAGTACCGTCCCTTTTGGTTCTCAGAAACTTCTGACGCTGTATCTCGAAGAACTTCTGATCCATATGATCCGCAGATACACTATCGCACATTATTCTGCTTCCGCAGGAATTTATGATTCCTGCCAGACAAGCTCTGAAACCTGCCGGAATATCATCCACTATCTCGGAGAACATGTGCGGCAGTCTCTGACGATTGAAGATATCTCCAAGAACAATATGATTGGACGTTCTCAGCTTCAAAAGCTTTTCCGTGAAGAATATCAGTGCGGAGTTATCGAATTCTTTTCCCGTATGAAGATTGACTTTGCCAAACAGCTGATTCGTGAAAATGATATGAATTTTACACAGATATCTGATTTTCTGGGATATTCTTCCATCCATTATTTTTCCAGACAGTTCAAAAAGCTGTCCGGCATGACACCAACAGAATACGCCACATCCATCAAGGCATTATCTGAACGTCCGCAATCTCAATCTTAAACATGACGAATACAAAAATATATATAATAAATGCACATGTCCACTAAACGGACAAGAAGGAGGAAACATGCAGATCTGTAAAGTAAAAAATTATCAAGAACTCAGCCGAAAGGCGGCCAATCTGATTGCGGCACAGATAATCCTGAAACCGGACAGTATTCTTGGCCTTGCTACAGGTTCATCTCCTGTTGGAACTTATGAACATCTGGTAGAAATGTACGAAAACGGTGACCTGGATTTTTCTCAGGTAACGACTGTCAATCTCGATGAATATAAAGGACTGGCTGGTTCTGATGAACAGAGCTACCGCTATTTTATGAATACCCATCTGTTCCACAAAATAAATATCAACCATGCAAATACATACGTTCCGAACGGCACAGAACCAGATGCTGAAAAAGCATGCCAGGCATATAACGAACTGCTTCACAAGATCGGTCCAGCTGATATCCAGATCCTCGGGCTTGGTCACGATGGACATATTGGTTTTAATGAACCATCCGACCATTTTGAAAACGAGACTCACTGCGTAGATTTGACTGAAACTACGATTCAGGCCAACAAACGATTCTTTGACAGCGAAAAGGATGTTCCAAAACAGGCATATACCATGGGAATCGGAACGATCATGCGATGCCGGAAGATTCTTGTAGTTGTCAGCGGTAAAGATAAAGCTGAAATTCTGAAACAGGTCATTCAAGGCCCAGTCACTCCAGAAGTTCCAGGATCGATCTTACAGTTCCACCCGGACTGCACGATCATTGCTGATGAAGCAGCCCTTTCTGAAATGGCAGTTTAATCACAAAAGGAGCCAGTGTTCTTTTTTCAGAACACCAGCTCCATTTTTGTACCCTTGCCAGGCTCACTTTTCAGTTTTATCTCTGCATTATGAAGGATTGCTCCATGTTTTACAATAGAAAGTCCAAGGCCTGTTCCACCGGTCGCACGGGAATGGCTTTTATCGACCCGGTAAAAACGTTCAAAAATTCTCTTCTGTTCATTTTCCGGAATACCAATTCCATTATCTTCTACGCGATAAAACGCATGTCCATTAATCGTTCCCGTAAAAATATTTACTGTACCATTCTGATTCGTATAACGAATCGCATTATCGGCAATATTATACAGCATCTCATAGATCACATGCCGTACTCCCTGTACCGTTACCGAATTTCCCTCAAGTGATACATTTATATTTTTTTTCGAAGCTGCACTGTCCAGATGCAAAACAATGTCCTCTGCCAGTTCATACAGATCTACCGGTTCAAACGGAAGGTCACTGTTTTTTTCATCCAGTCTGGAAAGCTGAATGATATCTGCGACCAGCGCACTCAGACGACTTGCTTCATGATAAATCCTGCCTGAAAATTCCGGCACCTTTTCATCAGGAACCATCCCATTCATCATAAGTTCTGCATATCCGGAGATTGACATAAGTGGTGTCTTGAGCTCATGCGAAACATTTGCCGAAAATTCTCTGCGCACTGCTTCTGCCTCTTTCAGTTCTTCCATCTGTTTGGCGATCTGTTTATTCTGCTGATCCACCCTTCCAAGAAGCGGACGTAATTCTTCATATGCCACATCCTTGAGCGGCTCTTCCAGATTCAGTGTATTAATTGGCTCGATCAGATCTTTTGTCTGTTTGCGGACCAGAATAAATGTCACTGCAAAAATCAGAATCAGCAGTCCTCCAAGCAATACCGAACTCGATAACATCGTATAAAACACACTGTCCGTTGTTCTTCCAACACGCAGGATATCTCCATCAGCCAGTTTTACCGCACAATAGAAATTCTGTTTGGACAATGTTTCCGAGTATCTCAGTGATTCTGCATATCCATTCTTTTCTGCCTGAATAAATTCCGGACGATTACTGTGATTTTCAAGTTCTGCAGAATTCTCCAGCGAATCAAACAGGACATTTCCCTTGGGATCAAGTAGAGTAATTCGGGCTGAAGTAGCCTTTCCAAGTGCATCATCCAGATAGGAATTACCCATCTTTTCTACACCATCCTGCACATATTTCATGCTGTCCCGGACACTTTCCTTCAGATCTTCATTGTATTTTCCATACATGACCAATCCTGCTGCAAGAAATGTCAGAAGTACAGAAACAACTACCAGTATACATGTATGATTCAGTATTTTTTTTCTCATATCATGCTCCTATCCGATAGCCGACACCACGCACCGTCTCTATCAAGTTGCCTGCTTCTCCCAGTTTCTGACGAAGCGTACGGACATGCACATCCACCGTTCTTGTTTCTCCGTCAAAATCATATCCCCATACATGACAGAGAATCTGATTTCTGGTCATGACCAGACCTTTGTTTTCCATCAAGTACTGAAGAAGTTCAAATTCTTTTCTGGTCAGTTCTACTTTTTCCTCTTTCCAGCAAACTTTATGTCTGCCCACAGACAATTTCAGATCATCACATTTCAGTTCTTTATCATCTTCCTGTCTTGAACAGCGCCTGAGAACCGCTTTTACTCTGGCAACAAACTCCATCATTCCAAACGGTTTGGTAATATAATCATCCGCGCCTGCTTCCAAACCTCTTACTTTATCGTACTCCGCTTCTTTTGCAGTCACCATGATCACCGGAATATTTTTGGTTTCCGATGAAGCTTTCAGACGTTCCAGAATGCTGTATCCATCTTCTCCCGGAAGCATGATATCCAGAAGGATCAGATCCGGCAGCTCTTCTTTCAGTGCATCTTTCAGTTCTTTACTGTTTGCCATCCCTCTTGCAGAAAATCCGGTCGTTTCCAGTGTATAGATCAGAAGCTCTCTGATATTTTTTTCGTCTTCCACACAATAGATCATTCAGCATAATTCCTTTCTGCCCAGAAGTCCTACAAACATTTTACAGAAGCACATACTCTTTCTGCAGTTCTTCCAGACGATTAAAGTATGAATCATCCGGTTCACTCTTGAGGCTTTCCAGATGACTGTGTGTATCATAGAGATTCTCCCTTACCTGTGTGATACAGACACTGATATTCGAGCAGTGATCCGCAATTCTTTCCAGACTGGTAAGAAGATCTGTCAGAATAAATCCCATTTCAATCGTACATTCTCCGGAACGAAGCCGATTAATGTGACGACGTTTTAATTCTTTGCTTAATTCATCCACAATTTCTTCCAGTGGTTCTACATCCTCTGTCAGATTCAGATCCTGCTTGTCAAAAATCTGATATGCTGTATCTACGATCCTGCTGACGGCAGCGATCAGAACCTGCAGCTCATTTCGTGCCTGAGCTGAAAAAGTAAGATTTTTCTCATGAAGCTCCTGTGCTGACTCCATAATATTGACCGCATGGTCTGAGATTCGTTCAAAATCTCCGATACAATGCAACATCGTTGATACACTATGGCTGTCTCTCTCTGACAGATTTTTGTTATTCAGCTTTACAAGATATGTTCCTAGCTCGTCCTCATAACGATCTACTTTTGACTCAATCTTCTGTACACGTTCTGCCTGTTCTTCACTGTAATCATAGATCAGATCCAGTGCAATATTGAGTGCCTTTCTGGAATCTTTCTCCATCTGTCTTGCAGCATTTCTTCCCTGTTCCACTGCAAAAGCAGGTTTTTCAAGGAAACGGGATTCCAGGATCATAAACTCCTGATCCTCTTTGCTGACTTCATCTTTCTTGTCATCACGGATCGTAAGACAGGCAAGTTTTACAAGCAGATTAGAGAATGGCAGCCATACCAGTGTTGCCGTGATATTAAACACACTGTGAGTGATCGCGATCGTTGCCGGTGTCGCCATCTGTGTCATAAACGGAAAATGAACAGCAGCATCGATCATATAGAACAGAATCATGAATACCACGGTTCCGATCAAATTGAAATACAGATGGATCATCGCTGCACGTTTTGCATTCTTATTCGCTCCAATTGCGGACAAAAGTGCTGTCACACAAGTACCGATATTCTGTCCCATGATGATCGGAAATGCAGAACTGAACGGTACTGCGCCAGTCATACAAAGTGCCTGCAGAATACCTACGGATGCAGAAGATGACTGAATGATCGCGGTCAGTATCGTACCTGCAAGGATACCGGCAACCGGGTTGGAAAATTTCAGAAGAAGGCCCGTAAATTCCGGTACATCAGCCAGAGGTTTCACAGCTCCACTCATACTTTCCATACCAAACATCAGTACTGCAAAACCAAGCATGATCGTACCGATGTCTTTCTTGCGGGAACTTTTTGTAAACGTCAGTAATATAATTCCGACCATTGCGAGGATTGGTGAAAAAGAACTCGGCTTCAGCAGACTGATAAAAAAGTTGCTGCTTTCAATTCCGGTCAGACTCAAGATCCAGGATGTAATCGTAGTACCAATATTGGCACCCATAATGATTCCGACCGCCTGTGTCAGTTTCATGATACCAGAATTTACAAAACCAACGACCATAACGGTTGTTGCAGATGAGGACTGAATAACTGCCGTCACACACATGCCCAGAAGAACTGCTTTCCATTTACTGGATGTAAGGTTCTCAAGGATCTGTTCCAGCTTCCCGCCTGAAACTTTGGCAAGTCCATCTCCCATAACCTGCATTCCATACAGGAACATGGCGAGACCTCCTAATAATGTCAATATACTGAAAAAATTCATATTATTCTCCTTTACCTGAATTTAATATATTTTCATCATATTGACACCTTGTAAAGTTCTCACCAGTTTTATGTTAAATCTTTGTAAAATCGAATTTTGTCAAAAATTGCCACTTTCTGTCTGGTTTTAAAATCTGTCCTTTTTAAAAGCTGCGGATATTTTCATCTTCATCTCCGGTCTTATCAATCGATTTGACACGCAGATAATAACTGACATTCTCATTGACATTGACCAATACACGGTCACCTACTCGATGACCTTTAAGGGCTTTCCCGATCGGAGATTCGATGCTGACACGGTTTTCCATGGAATTTCCACGGATGGATGTGACAAGTTTATACTTTTCCACTTCTCCATCTTCTTCAAACTCTACTTCAACAATATCATCCATTCCAACTTCATCGGACTTCGAAGAATCATCTACAACTGTTGCTGTTTTCAGCATTCTCTCCAGATAGCGGATACGGCTTTCGTTCTGATTCTTGTGTTTCTTCGCTGCATAATATTCAAAGTTTTCACTTAAATCACCCTGCGCACGGGCCTCTTTTACTGCCTCAATTGCTTCTTTTCGAATAACAAGCTTACGATGTTCAATCTCTTCTTCTATTTTTTCTATATCTCTTTTTGTAAGTCTTTCTCCCATATCTGTCACTCCTGTAACTTTTTTATACAGAGAATATACGCTAAAAACGATCTTCTGCTGTAACTTCTGATTGCCTATCAGTATACACGAATTCCTCTGGAATGTATACCCGTGCCACACCAACATTAAATAATCTTCAATTTCCTATAAAAAGAGCCTGAAAAAAAGATACATTTAAGAAACAGCATCAATTCTTTCAGACTCTTACCTCATGAATTCCTCATTCTGTTATATAATTTTATTCCCCATCTGCATGGTAAATACACACATATCCGTAATCCTCAATCCGGACGATCTGCTCCACCTCTTCATTCTTCTCCGGAAATTCACCCTCTGCCGCAAAACGGACACAGGTTCCGCAGGAAGAACTCAAATCTCGTGGAACCGGCATGACGAGCGCCTCCAGATGCATTTTTTCACAGTTTTTTCGAAACTGTATTGCACCATAATGGGAATAAAAAGTCGCAATATACGTCATCATTTTGTTATTTTAAGCAGGAAATCGTCTCCCTGTTCTTCCACATTCACCTGATATCCCTGATGCATCACAAATCGAGAAACATTTTCTTTCGCAACTACATTATCTACCAGCACTTCATATTCTGCTTCTTTTGAAGCCATTGCATTCTTAGTCTGAATGACTGGCTCCGGACAGGACAGTCCTCTTGCGTCTACTCGCTTCATCTTTCATTCTCCTTTCAGTTCTTTTACTCAGGCTTCTTCTTTTCTCATTGAATTGATCACTGCAATAGCTGCAACCACAACGATGCCGATCACAACTGCAATCTTACCATTTGCAGTCGGTCCGTCTGCGGAAGATGCCAGGCCAAAGTTATGTGCAAAAGCAGCTCCTGCCATCAGACCAAGCACTGTAACAACAGAGTCTGTATTTCCTTCTCCTGACAGAATCAGCTGACGCATCGGACAACCTCCAAGAAGAATGCAGCCAAACCCAGCCAGATACATGCCAAGTGCATTCCACAGTCCGTCTGTGTGTGCGATTGGCTGTCCGACAAATCCTGGGTGGAAAAATCCAAGTGCCACATTCATGATCAGCGCACTGACAAGAATTGCTACAAAACCAAAGAGTAGTTTATACTCTCCAAAAAGAACTGCATCGCGGATGCCGCCAACCATACAGAGACGTGTTCTCTGTGCAAGGATACCAACGATCACACCAGCAGCAAGTGAAATCAGGATTGCTGCATGTTTGGCTCCCGGTCCGCCTTCCGGCTCCGTAAAATGAATAAATGCCGGTGCTGCTACCAGAAGAATCAGCACCACAATCTGGAATGCCGGATATACAGCTCCCTCCAGTTTCGGCATCTTGTAGGAACGTTTCAGCGTGTAACCTTTTTTCAGGAAGAATGTTCCCGTAAGGATACCTGCTGCAAATCCTACCAGACCAAAAATGGCGTTTCCGTCACCACCAGCCAGACGCAGGATCATTCGGAACGGACACCCAAGGAACATCAGACATCCGATCATAACAAAAGCTCCCAGTGTAAATCTGGTAACCGGTGCCGAACCACCTCTCGGACGAAATTCCTTTGTAATCAGTGACACGATGCATGCACCAAGCACCAGCCCGATGATCTCCGGACGGATGTACTGTACCGCAGCTGCAGAATGGAGTCCCAATGCTCCTGTAGTGTCTCGTAAGAAACAGGCGATACAGAATCCCATGTTCGCCGGATTTCCAAAGAACACCAGCATTGCTGAGATCACACCGATCAGCACGCCTGCCACAACGATCGTTGTTTTTTCTTTTTTCATTTGTTGTTACCTCCCTTTCCCTCTTATGCTAAAATTTTTTGTTTCCAGCATACTTTCTTTGTATAAAATGATAACATTTCATTGACAAAATCTCCAATTCAATATAGTCTTATTTTATAGCTATTTATAGAAATATTTTATAAATAATCCTGATATCTGTTATCAGAATATCTGAATCGAGGTTATAGTTATGGCAAAAATATATCTGGATCAGGCAAGTACTTCCTATCCAAAGGCTCCCTCCGTGGCACAGGCTGTTTACGATTACCTGAATGGTTCTGCTGTCAATGTGAACCGTGGAGGTTATCAGGCTGCCTATTCTGTTGAAGAACAGATCTTCGAGACTCGCGAACAGCTTCTCCGCCTGTTTCATTTCACATCCGGAAAAGGCAAAAATGTAATCTTCACTCCCAATATCACGACCAGTCTGAATATTCTTCTGAAAGGACTGCTGAAATCCGGAGACCATGTACTTGTTTCCTCTATGGAACACAATGCGGTCATGCGTCCGCTGGTACAGCTTGCCCGGTATGGAGTCACTTTTGACCGTATTCCATGCTCTGCGGACGGTTCTCTTCTTATAGAAAAAGCAGAAGAACTTCTTAAACCGAACACCCGGCTTCTCGTCTGTCTGCACGCTTCTAATGTCTGTGGGACCATAATGCCGGTACAGGAACTTGGAAAATTCTGTAAGAAACATAGACTTCTTTTTATCCTGGATACTGCCCAGACAGCCGGTACTGTTCCAATCGATATGGAGGCACTTCAGCTGGACGCTCTTGCTTTCACCGGACATAAAGGTCTTCGCGGTCCGCAGGGTACCGGTGGTTTTCTTATATCCGGACAGCTGGCAGATCAGATGGAGCCTTTAATTTCCGGAGGCACAGGCAGTGTTTCCCATACAGAAGAGGTTCCTTCTTTTCTGCCGGACCGGTTCGAGCCTGGAACTCCTAATCTTCCCGGTATTTTCGGCCTGCATGCAGCACTTAAGGAGCTGACTCCTCTATCCATGGAGCAGATCCGTACAAAGGAACTTTCTCTTACCGGATATTTTCTTGAAAAGCTTATGGAACTGGATCCTTCTGAAAAGCATATCCGTATCATTGGAAGAAAGGATCTGTCCATGCGAAGTGCTGTGGTTTCCATCCAGACTTTGGATGAAGATATGGCTTCTGTAGCATGGCATCTTGATCATGACTATCATATCATGACAAGAGTGGGGCTTCACTGTGCACCAAACGCCCACAAAACACTAGGCACATACCCAGCCGGCACCATCCGCTTTTCCTTTGGTCCCCAAAACACAAATAATGAAATCGACTTCTGCATAAGGGCG
>OGPR01001034.1_pt1 | contig 24817 bp, 14 predicted proteins | sample 1552981 | NCBI WGS metagenome assembly OGPR01 (sample SAMEA2580260, study PRJEB22360) | human gut metagenome | biome: human gut; feature: human-associated habitat; material: faeces | place: Denmark | collected 2008/2010 | reverse complement strand
GCTTTGCAGCTCCCGGACGGTCAAGCCGCGCTCCATGCGCAGACGGCGGATGTTGGTTCCCGTCGCAACGGGATCAATCACGGGGTATGCTTTCATGCCCATTTTGCTTGCCTCCTTTAAGATCGTGGTATTACAAAATATCAGAGATGGCAGCCGGATGCAAGATGAAAATGCACTTTGTAATTTAATTGTAAAATAGAGGTGGATGAATGATGGTCAATATAGTACCGCTGAAGAAGCAGAGCAAGCGGGCGCAGAAGGAATTTCACAGCAAGCGGCGCGGGAGTTGGTACGGGATATCGCCCGTGACACGTGCCGTGCCGAGTGGGAGGACTTATGACCGAAACCGCATTAAACGAGAAGATTGCCAAGCTCACGGAGAATGAATTATCCGAAGCGCATCTGCGAAGCAAAGGCCGTCGCAGACTGCGCCGCGTTCGAGATATTCAAAAAAGCGACAGGCTGCTGCACATTATAAACTATGGCGGCTATGCTCCGCATCGCGGATATATCGACTGGGGCTTTGACGGCAAGACGCTGCTGCACACAGGCAAGTACATCAAATATCCCAAGAACAGCAACTGTCAAAGATGGATCAAGCGAGAAACCAGCCGACGAATCCGCAGCTGCCGGAACGCTCCGGCGAAAGGGAACTTCTATCGCCGCTTATTTGACTACTGGTGGACGCTGTATTGAAAAGCGACCAAACGCAGAGCAGTGTATACAGGCGAACAGATTATTCCTGTAGAAGTGAAAGTAAATCACAGATCTATAACTCGCGATCCATCGCACTGGCTGCGCGATTCGGAAATTCGTACACTCGCACCTGCCTTTTGGTTCTGTTAGACTGTAATCGAAAGGCAGGTGTGCTTTATTCTGTGAGGACAAGGTTAAGGCCTGTTTTGCGGACACGCATAATCGCTGCCTGCGTAGGCTAAAATATAAGTGTATCGTATTTTAGCCTTAAATCTATTGACTTCCCACTGCGTTTGGGCTAAAATATAGGCGCATCGTATTTTGGCCCAAAGGAGGTGGAGCAATGTATATCGAGAGACAGCTTGAAAAGAAGTTTATTGCAACCAATGAGGAGTACGCCTGTGTGCTGCTGACCGGTCCGCGTCAGGTCGGGAAATCCACCATGCTGCGGCATCTGATGGAGGGTACGGCACGAGCCGAGGTTTCGCTGGACGATTTAGAGGAGCGCAGACTTGCCAAAACCGATCCTGCAATGTTTTTGAAGCTGCACCCTGCGCCGGTTCTCATCGATGAGGTTCAGTATGCACCGGAGCTGTTTTCATATATCAAGATCGCCGTGGATAACGGCGCTGCCCCCGGCTCCTACTGGCTGACCGGTTCTCAGGCGTATCGCCTGATGGAGCTGGCACAGGAGTCGCTGGCTGGAAGAACCGCCATTCTTCATATGTCGGCACTGTCACAGTCGGAGCTTTGCGGCGCAATGGAGGTTTCACCCTTTTCGTTGGCGCTTGACGAATTGCAGAAGCGCAAGGCTTTGCTTTCCCCAGCCACACCGAATGAGATCTATCAAAGGATTTGGGACGGTGCGCTTCCCGGTCACAGAAGCGGCAAATATAAAGACCGTGATGTCTTTTACAGCAGCTATATTCAGACCTATATCGACCGGGATGTGACCACCGACATTCCCGGTGTGGATAAGGTGATGTTTGCCGATTTCATCCGTGCTGCCGCCTGCAGGAGCGGCCAGATGCTGAACCTGCACGACATTGCCGGGGATGTGGGCGTCAGTGATGATACCGCAAAGCGCTGGATGAAGGAGCTTGAAAAATCGGGGATCGTGTTCTTCCTGCACCCCTACTCCAACAACCTCTTGAAGCGGACGATCAAAACCCCGAAGATGTATTTCTTCGATACAGGGTTGGTCTGCTATCTGACCCGGTACTCAAGCCCTGAAATTCTGATGAACGGGGCGATAAACGGAGCAATTTTAGAAAACTATGTCGTGTCGGAAATCATCAAGACCTACAGCAACAACGCCAGGGACTGCCTGCTGCATTATTACCGGGACAAGAACAGCAACGAGATCGACTTGATTATGGAGAGCGACGGTCAGTTGCACCCCATCGAGATCAAAAAAAGCATCAACCCGCCCACACAAATTACGGGCGCTTTCAAGCTGCTGGATAAGGCCTCCGTGCCGAGAGGCACAGGCGCAATCATCTGCCTTCGGGAGACATTAAGCGCAATCGACAGCAGCACATATATCGTCCCTGTGTGGATGATCTGATTTCATTCCTTAAAAGCAAATATTCTAACGCAGCCGCTTGGTTTCAACGAGAAGCCAGGCGGCTTTTTCTATTGGGGGTGATTTTATTCGTTCTTATCGGCAAATATTTTTCTAAGCGCTGAGGAAGCTTCTATTCCGGCACGCTTACATACGAAATGTGCAGTCCTCGTTTGAGAACTGCACATTTTTGAATGCCAGTATTGTAAAAAGCGCTTAGGCAATTTGCTGCTGCCCCCAGCGAATCCGCATCCGGCCGTCCGCATCTGCTTCACGGCTGAGAAGCTGCGCCTGCAAATTGTAATCAACTCCGAATTTTCTGTAAACCTCGTCCAGATCCGTGTCTGCGCCTTTCATGAACAGATTGATCCGCTCTTTTGCCAACACCATTTGCAGCAGATTGGACTCAATACTGTCCGCATAGGTCAAGAAGTAGATGTCCTTCCATTCGGTTGAGGTATAGCGAACGAATCGCATATAGAACTGACTCATCTGCGCATTGTTATAATGCAGCTCCGGAATGATGATCTTATTCACAAACTCGAAGTTGACAGAGCTTGGAAGACTCTGCTGTGTGCAAAGCAGAATCCCGTTCTTGCTCTCCCGGAGCGTTTTTCGCAGCGCACGCCGTTTGGCAAAGCTTGTCGTCGCGCCTGTTACCAGAAACAAGGGTCGGTCCGGCATGGCTTTTCGTATCGCATCCGCATAAGCGTTCAGAATTACCGCGTGGCGCACACCGACCGCGACGATCTCCTGATCCCATCGTGCAATCATTTCGGTGGTTTTTCTCAGCTTTCCGGGCAGATCACCCACATACTCCATCAGCGTATTGGGTGCGGCGCTGATCCGAAGCAGGAGTGTAATTTGCTGTATCAGCCGCATCATCGCGTCTTTTCTGGAATTTCCCGTTGTCGCAAAATAGTTTGTCCGCAACTGATTGAATTCTTCGATTGCCTTTTTGCATACAGCCCGTTCTGCTTCGGTAAACGAAATCGGAACCTGATGGAGCCGCCGGATCTCCCGCCCAACGATTTCCTTGAAGGAACGGGTAATAACCGTCTTGTCCAGAATGTTGCGCAGTACCTCCGCATTGTAGATATCCTGCGTCCACTGTCCGATGCCAAACACTGTAATTTTCTCTGGAAGATGAGACGCAGAGAACAGTGTATATCCCTTTCGGTATGCCGGAATTGGTGCGCCATAATACGGGTTGCTCTTTGTCGTCATATCGCCGTCTCGTTCAGTGCTATATACATGAGGAGCCCATGAAATCATATTGAACGAATTGTTGTAAAGCAGCTCCAGCTGGGGCGTAAATTCTACAATATTGTTCCGTGTGCTCGTCCCCGTCGCAAGCAGCTTTGCCCGGCATCGGCGGAAACAGGACAGCACTGCTTTTGTGCGGGCACTTGACGGGTTTGTGATCTCATCGCTTTCATCCAGCACAAGGTTTGCTTTATGCCCGTGTATCCGCATCCAGCGTTTGATTTGCCGTTTGTATTTTACAAGTGCATTTGTTGTGATTAGAACAAAATCGCCCCGATGAATCCGTTCCAGATCGCGCAGCTGCTCTACAAATACATACGGTAAGTCGTAGTTGGTAAGTACGCCGTCCCAGTTGTTGCGAATCGAGATCGCTGATGATACGACCCAAGTGCAATACAGATGCTGCCGCTGCATTCGATATCGTCCGACTGCAATTCCAGCCAGCGTTTTTCCGCTGCCCTGTTCCCACTGTAACAGGGCATACTGTTTCTGCAATACCAAATTCAGATCCCGGCGCTGATTCTCATTCAGGCAAATCAGCTCACAATTCTCCTGATCCCAAAGCTGAAAATCCTCCAGCCATACTGCAATGTCCGTATCCTGCTGCATCTCTGAAAACTTCTGGCCCTGATTCAAATACGCTCTATGTTTTCTTCGGATCAGACGCGCATACGCTGGCGTCAGATCTGTGCTGCCGGCTATTACCGCCCGATAGATTGGCAAAACCGTTCGCTGGTTCTCACGCATTCGCCGCCGCGCTGCTGCATTATAAGCCTTATATGCAAAACAGCCGTCACGCTTTACCAATCGGATCACATCTTCACCTGGCTGCGCATTCTGTTTTTTCAGCACTCTGCGCAGATACGCCAGCACCTTGGCTTCAGTCAGACGTTTCTGGCACCATTCCTTATAATCCATATTGCTCGGCTGTGTTTCCGTATAAAAGCGGCGCACATATTCCATGCAGCTTGCGTAAGAATCCCGTATCCGCGGATGCGCCTTGATCTGATAGAGCATTTTCTGAACCTGATATAAGAATTGCTCAGACGTATCTCTGCGCTGCGCAAGCTCTCGCAGGATCTTCGCCCGGTTCTCCTTCAGCAGTTCCTGCGCCGGTTGGATCATTTCGCTGTAGATCTGCAGCGCCTGTTCCGCAGAGAATCCATCAGATAGATCCATACTTTCCATTTGATAACGGTGTGCATCCGGCATGGTCTGACTGCGTTTCTGCCAGAATTGCAGCTTGACTGGAAATTGTGCGACACCCATATCCTGAAATGCGTTTTCTGGCAGAGCAGCTTGTCCAAGGAAACTGAACGCATTTTCCATCGCCGAGATCATTGCGCCATCAGAAAATGAATCGTTCAAGAACGATGCTGGTACGATAATTGCAAGAATACCAAGCGGCTTGAGAAGTTCTGCGGCCTTGATACAGTAGTAAAACTGCGAAAGACAGTTTTTCCCTTCTTCCACCCACCAGCGCAGATTATATGGTGGATTACCAAGGATATAATCAAACTGCACGCCCGGCGTATAGCGGCGGACATCCTTATTTTCCAGATGTGCCTGTGGGAACAGAAACGCTGCTACCTTATAGGCGTCTATGTCCAGTTCACACCCGTAAGCATTGCGTTCATTCGGAAGAAAGTTAAAAAACGTTCCCATCCCACAGGTCAGATCCGCGATCAGATCATCCTGCCCAATGTGCAGGCAATCCACAACAAACTGGCACAGACGCGCGGGCGTAAACACCTGCCCATTTTCTGCTTCTTTTTTTGCTTCGCTGTATGCCGCATAGCTGTTATAATCGCTGCGCCGCAGTCCATGCAAGCCGCCACGTCCGGTATACGCCTGAAACACGTCGGCTTTGGATACGTCGTATGCTGCGCAGGCATCATTATCGATCAGATACAGCAGCTTTTCATTGATCTGCTTGCGCGCGGACTGTGGAATCGGTTCTGTTGGTAACGGATATTTCATATTCTGCACCTCACGAATATGCGGCGTTCAGGTAGGTATCGATAAACTGTTCTGCCAGTTCACTGCTCGCAAACCGGATATCCATTCTCCCGTTTTTGAACAGGCGAATCTGCCGGAGCTTACTGTATCCGTGGAAGTCTGTGCAGGCTTGCCTTACATCCCGATAAGAGAAAAAATCAGAAAGTACGGCAGGCACCATTGTATAGCTTCCGGTTTCAAAATGGACGACACCCCCCAAAACACTCTTTGCGCGGTCAGTCATACTCCAGCGCGGCGGTGTCCAATCTGCGTCACAGCTGCAGAAGTGACAATAAAAATGAATGATATCCTTTTGCTGAACATACTGCGGTTCGTTTTTGTATGTGTTCCATACTGCGCTGCAGCAGCGCTGCTGCAGTTCCCAGAACGCTCTTTCCTGAAAACTGCGTCCACCAAGCTGAATGAAGATCTGATCCAGCACGTCGGTGTATCGCAGCGCAAGCTCACGCATGGCTTTATGGTATGCAGCCTCTGCTTCTTCTGCTTTTTCCCGTTCAAAGATACCTTTGCTGCTGTTAGATGGCAGTAATCGCTCTGTGATGCTTTGCGCGGAGAGATCGACACTATATGTACGTGCAAAATATGATGTCAATCTGTTGATGAAATGTTCATGTAAACGTTCCAGTTCATCCCGAAAGCAGGCCGTCTTCAGATTGCGGTCGTTTCCCAGATAGTATGTATATGCCTGCTCACCATCCAGGATCATTTTCTGCTGTGAGATGCAGTCCGTCCATGTAAAGTCCAGTTCCTTCAGCGCTTCCCGTGCTGCATCATAGGCTCGCTGCTGGCGTTCGCAAAAGGCTCTGTCGGCTCCTGAAATGCGTGTATCTGCCTTGATTTCGACCTGATTGATTTTTTCTACTAAATTCATGTTTGTACCTCTTTCTGAAATAAAAAAGACCGACGGCGCGTTCTGTTGCGCACTGTCAGTCTACTCACATGATATCCTTGTTCACTGCTGCAATTCCTTTCCTTACTGGAAAGCAAACTGCGTGCCCTAAATTGGGGGCGTATTCTGTCATTGCTTCATCCTTTCTGCCATTGGCTATATTATCTATATAAAAATGCCAGCAACCCCTTCACCCGGATAAGGGTGAAGCAAATTGCTGGCATAACATACAAACCTGATTCTCGTGCGCAATGCGAAAAATCGCGTTGTCATTCAGACGGGCGCAAAACTCAATTACATCTGTATGGTAGCATGATATCCGGTGGCTGTCAATACTCATCCTGCATGGGTAGGAAGTATGAACTTGGTCAACGGGAACGATTCCACGAAAAATGCTGTGGCTTTAGCAGGGGAGTGGGAAACCGCCAGCCTCGCGTCTGTTTGCAATAAAGGCCCACAGCAAAATAGTCGGATGTTATAGATTATTTGAATCATCAGTACACCAACCCGTATTTAACTTTGATCCTGTCCAGCTTTTCCAGCATCGGCTCCGCGCCGAGCCAGAGGAAGACGAACGTGGCAACCGCGCGCACCAGATCGACCGGGATGCCGGTGATGTAATAACTCATGATGATCTTCCAGTTGATCGTATTCGACCACATAAGCGCTGACGCAGGATTCATAATGCCGCCGAATACCACGGTCGAGGCAATCACGCCGAAGATACACAGACTGAGCTTCGACCGCCGCAGAACACCCTTGCGGTACAAAATTCCCGCCAGCCAGCCGATGATACCCATCGCGAACATCTGCCACGGCGTCCAAGGCCCTTGGGAGAACAGCATATTCGAGACAAGCATGGTCATCGCGCCGACAAGAAAACCCGTTTCTCCGCCGAAGGCCACGCCCGCCAGAATCGTCATTGCCACGACCGGCTTGAACTCCGGCAGCATGAAGAACGCGGCGCGTCCCGCGACGTTCAGCGCGACCAGCACGGCAATCAGCACCAATTCCCGCGCCTGCGGCCTGCGGCCCTCAAAAATCAGGAAGAACGGCAGCATACATTCGAGCAGAATGAGCAGCGAAATGAAGTAATATTTTCGCCCCGCGAAGTAGTACACGCCGACAAACAGCGTCAGAGGAATCAAAAGCAGGATGAGCAGCGTGGCAGTCACGGTGCGCTTTTTCAGCTTGCGCTTTTCCACGGGTGTCTGGATGAGATAATCCGGTCGGTCGGCCTTGCGGCCAATGGACAGTGCAAACACAAGAAGTGCAGCAAGCAAAATGCTGTAGAGCTTGAGCTGCCCGCCTGCCAGCGCCGTCATACCGTTCGCGTCGATGAGCTTTGTGAGGTCTGTCACGCCGATGGCCTGCGCGATGAGCGCCAGCGAAGCGGCACCGGACACGGCGGCAAGGATTTTTCGCCAGACCGGGAGCTTTTTCACCGTCCGCGTCGCTTTCTCCGGTGCAGGCGGAATGCGCTGATATTCCGGCAATGCCGCCTCCGGTTCGACCGCACCGCCGCAGGCAGCAATGACGTCCTCCGGCGTGACCGCTTCTGGCAGCACATCACGCGCAATGCGGTTTGCGGCGGTCGTGTAGAAGCTGTTGCCGCTAAAAAATGTTCTCGGTTCGGCCTCCGTGACGATGTTTCCGTCAAAAAACAGGGCGCAGCGATCGGCATATTTCGCGCAGAACTCAATGTCGTGGCTGACCATCAAAATCGCCACACCGGATGCTTGCAGCGTCCGCAAAATCTGCCCAAAGACTTGTTTGAACTCCGCGTCCAAGCCCTTTGTCGGCTCGTCGAGCAGAAGAATATCTGGATTCAGAAGCAGAATTTTTGCCAGCGACGCGCGCTGCTGTTCGCCGCCGGAAAGGTCGTAGGGATGGCGGTCGAGCAGCTCCGTCAGTTTGCAAAGAGAAACAACCTGTGCAAGCCGCTCGGATTTGCGTTCCGCTTTCGGGAGGATCTCCAGTAAATCCTCGCGTACCGTGGATTTCACAAAAAGCGCCTGCGGATTCTGCGGCAGCATTCCGACGCTGCCGCTGATAGTCAATTCCCCTCGATACGGCTTTTGCAGGCTTGCCAGCAGCTTGAGCGTGGTCGTTTTGCCCGTGCCGTTGCCGCCAAGCAGGGTCAGAAATTCGCCCTTGTGCAGCTCCAAGGACAAGCCTTTCACGACATTGGGCAGGTCTTTGTCATACTTGAACCAGAGTTCCCGCGCCGAGACAACGGTTTCCGTGTCCGGTGCGTTTTTATTTTCTTCTGGGATAGGCTGCAATTCATGCGTTTTTGCATAGTCGAGCAGCCAGTTTCGGCCGTCGCAGACGGAGACCGGGCAGGCCGCCTTGGAATCCGTCGCCGCCCAAATGCGCATGGCGGCGGGCATGGCGAGGAACATTGCGTTCCCACTGCTTTTCAGCTCCGCGCCCACTTCGGCGGGCGTGCCGGTGCAAAGGAGTTTACCGCCGTCCATGACGGCCACGCGCGATGCAAAAGAAAACGCTTCCTCCAAACGGTGTTCGGTCAGAATAATTGTCGTACCAAGCTCCCGGTTGATCTTGCCGAGGGTGGCGAGGAAGTCTGACGCAGCAATGGGGTCGAGCTGGCTTGTCGGCTCGTCGAGGATCAGGACCTTCGGCTGGAGCACCATGACCGACGCGAGGTTCAAGAGTTGCTTTTGCCCGCCGGACAGCTCTGTGACCGGCTTATAAAACCATTCCTGAATCCCGAAAAACGACGCCATTTCCGCAACGCGGCGGCGAATCGTCGGCGTATCGTAGCCGAGGGATTCTAAGCCAAACGCCAGCTCGTGCCAGACCTTGTCGGTCGCGATCTGATTCTCCGGGCTTTGCTGCACAAAGCCGATCTTCTCGGCCTGTTCGCGCTGGTCAAGATCGTCAAGATTTCTGCCCTCAAACAGGATCTCACCGCTTCTGCGTCCATGCGGCGCGAGAACGGTTTTCAGCTGCCGCAGCAGCGTACTTTTGCCGCACCCGGAGGGGCCGCAAAGCACCAGAAACTCGCCCGGTCGGACGGACAGCGATAGGTCGGAAATCGCGTACTTTTCCTGCTCGGGATATGCAAAACTCAGATGGTCGATTGTAAAGACTTCCACTGCCTGTCCTCCCTTCGGTCGAGAATCACCGGCGTCAGCACCAGCGCGAGATAGACGCACATGAAGCTGATCGTCAATGGCGTCCATAAGGCGGTTTTAACAGTAGGGTAATACCTAAAATACATTCCGCCTGCCAACCAGCCCGAAAGAATGTACGCGCCGCAGAAGATCAGCCACGCAAGCGCAGCCTTGTCACGGTCGTCAAAACGGTAGATGGAGAACGCTGTGCGCCCCGGCAATCCGTAGCCGCGGGAACGCATGGAATCTGCCGTTTCGATTGCATTTTCCAAGCTCCATGTGACCATGATGGAGAAAATCTTGATGGCGTTCCCAACACGGCGGAATACGCTGCCGTTTTTCGTATCTCTGCCGATGCACGCCTGCGCTTCGCTGACCGTCTGCATCTGCGCCTTGAACTTCGGGATAAAGCGCAAGGCCATAGACAGCACCAATGACAGTGCGGGGATCATGCGTCCAAAGAGATAGACAAACTTGTCCGAAGACATGATTTCGTTGTAGCTGGAAAACCAGAGTACGACGCTTGCCAGCATGACGGCCGCAGCCACGCCGTAAAACATGGATTCGAGCGTCAGCGGGTTACCGGAGGGCAGATAGGTCAAAATCGTCGCGCCCTCATGGTTAAAGGCTGGATTGACCAGCGCGGCAAGCGCCGCCATGGGCAGAAGTCCCATGACGGCAAACCGCACCGCTTTCCGGCCTTTCAGGTAAATATCGTAGGTCAGCGCGCCGATCAGCGAAATCAGCAGATAGACCGGATGCATGAGGCACATGGAGAAGAGCAGAACGAGTGCGAAATATAGAAAATTGATCGTCGGATGGTAGCCGGAAAATGTATCTCTGTTTCTCATGCGCCACCGCCTGTCGCATAGCCGCCGCCGATGTCCTTGCCCAGCTCGCAGGTGTATTCCCATTCCACGATATCGCCGTTTTGAAGCTGATAGCGGCTGCATCCATAGTTGGGGAACCAGTCGTTGACCTTGTACATCCAGCCGGACACCTCGCCGCAGTCAAACTCATAAAGGTTTCCAATGCCCTCGATATAGGCAGAGTTATAGATCGGCGTCATGGAAAACTCCATGTGGAGCTTGTTGTCCTTGCAGACCTGTTGGAGCACATCAAAAACGCTTTGGCCCTGCTTGAAGGTGACCTCCACGGGCTTCAGCAGCCAGCCGCCCTCCGGCACAAGCTCCACCTTTTCCTTGTCGCACAGATCCATGTGCTCCAGGATCGACGCGCAGGAAATAGAGATCGTACAGGTGTATTCCGTATCACCGACCGTCACGTCCTGCGGCTCGACCGGCTGCGGCTTGCCCTCGGGGACGGGGTCGGTCAGGTACTCATCCTGCCCCTCCTTCCGTTCGGGTTTCCCATAGCCGTTTCCCGCCGCGCAGCCGCAAAGGAGCAGGAGCGCCAGAAAAAGTGCGGCCAGTCTGTAAAACTGCTTCATTGCATCACATCCGTCATGTCATAGAGTGTGGTCTTGCCTGTTTCGGCGCGGCGGATCGCGGCCAGTGCATAGAATGCCTGCTCGGTCGCCATGCCGTCATCGCCGCCGCCGTCCAGAACATGTACAAACGCACCGCTTTCCTGCGCGAAGCGCAGAAGCGCGTCTTCGACGGTAACGCCATTCTTCACGAAGCACTCGTCGTCCAGCGGCACGCCAAGCTCCGTCAGCGCCACGATCACCTGCGATACGGATTCGCTGTTGCTCGATCCCCACGAAGTATATCCGCCGTCCGGCTCCTGCAAGGAGGAAAGAACGGCAAGGCCGCGTTCCACGGCTGCTTCAACCTCCGGCTGCTCGCGGTATTTGGCAAGCGCCTGCAGCGTCATTGCCGTGATGTCCACGTCCGGCTCGCCGCCGGTCAGCGTCCAGCCGCCGTCCGGCAGCTCCCGCGTGAGCAGCTCGTCCACATACATCTGCCGTGTTGCCTGCACCGCGGCATCCGGATTCTCTGGAATTTCATACTTTCCGCTGTCCAGCGCCAGCAGCGCGAAAATCGTGCCGTTGATGCCCTGTTTTGCGACCTGTTCAAAATCGGCAAGCGGTTTCAGAAGATCAAATCCGGCCACATCGGAGGGGTCTTTCCCGATCGCCGTCAGCGCCAGCACCGTGCGGGAATATTCGGTGTATTTCCGGTCACTCAGCACCCCGTTTTTCTCCCGGACTGCCGCTTCCACATTCTCGTAATAGGCGTCAAAGTATATCTGCGGGACCTTCATGCCGGAGCGCGCCAGCCCAAAAATCAGCCAGCCTCCGCCAACAGAACCCGCCCCCGGCTCAGCGATCTGCGCTTGCAGATAGCCTGCCGTTTTTTCAAGCTGCGTTTTCGGCCTGCCGCAGGCGGTCAGAAAGAGCAGCAGAGAAAGCAGGAGCAGCATGCAGAGCAGTCTGGAAGCAATTCGTTTCATTTCCCGTTCTCCTTATCCCATTATCCCAGAACCTTCGCAGCGCCGCAGAGCGGTCTGCTGTCCCCGTCGATATAGAATACGCGGATCCTTGCGCTGCTCGGCAGCTTCACGCTGCCGCTGATGGTCCGAATTTCCAGCTTTGTCAGCATTCCGTTTTCGTCATAGCAGGCGATCAGGATCTTATGCCCTTCCGGGATCTTGCCGTCAATGGAAAGCGTATTGGAAGACGGCTGGAAGCTCCATGCGATATTGTCCGTGAGCGCACCGGTATCAGTCGTATCCCCCACGCGGATCTGTATGGTTGTCGTGATTGCTGCAATTTTATTGCCGGCAGTCATCTTATTGCCGTTCGGCAAATTACGATACATGGTCTGGCCGCGGCCAAACTCCAGCGTGAGTTCCGTCGTGCCGTCCGCAAGCGTACCCGCTGGCGCAGACACCATATCCGTCACATCGCGCGTCGTACCGTCTGAGAGTGTCGCCGTCACGACCATGCCGGTTTTGTCAAAGATTTCACCGGCGTTGTACTGCGTCTTATTTGGCTGCTTTGTGACCTCGATCTTCTTAATGCTTCGACCGAACGCCATCAGATAACCAGAGTCATTCTTAAAATAGATCGTGCCGTCGCTGTCAGTGATCGGGCTGCAAATCGCGTACTGTGCCTGCTTGCCGTTTGGTGAGAATAGCGCATAGGCTGTCTGGTACGTCTCATCATTAAAGGTTTCCGATGTCAGATAATTTGCTTCGTCCTGACCCTTTTTATCGCGCAGGACGCGGAGCGTGCCTGGCGTATAGTTATCAAAGAAGTAAACATAGACGTATCCGTTGTTTTCCTCATAAGCCGTTGTCAGAAGGCCGCTTGTCTGCGGATAGCCCTGCGTCTTTACGCTGTACGCAATTTTCCAGTTTTTCAGATCGATGACCGTGATGTTGTGGCCGGAATACTGCGTAAACTGCCCCGTGCCGCTGACACCAATGTATGCGCGGCCCTTATAAACGACCGGTGTAGAGGTACTCATCGGCGGAAGCGCCGGATCGTCGGAACCGTTGTCCAGCTTCAGTCCGTCACATGCTGTAATGGCGTAGCTGCCGTTCTGCGCTTCAACCTTTGCGCGGTAGAACGTGCCGCCCTTAGAGGTAAAATAGTACGCCTTTGTCGCATCGTCATAGCAGATCGTGCTACGAATATCGCCGTCAAAGCCGCTTTTGAAGTCCAGCACCTTGCCGGTCAGCGGGTCGAGCAGATAGAGATAGGAGCACTGAGCGTCACCGTCGTCTGTGCCGACTATGACGAAATCATCGCAGGCATAGGCACCGGCCCAATAGAAGCCGCCATTTTGCACCATACGCCATGTTGCAGCTTTTTCTTCCATTTCGTTTTCCGGATCCTCATCCGTCAAGGAAATGCACACAAAGGAACTGTCCTTGCTTTCACCATTCCAAAAGCCTGTATAAGCATAACCATTCAGAATTGTAATTGGGCAATTCGGTTGGTCTCCTACCGGATCCTTGTATATCCACAGAGATTCCAGCGTTTTGGCGTTGAACGCCTGAATGCGTCCATTGGACAGACCGACCAGCAAAATGCCGTCTGCGTAGGTTGGGCCATTGATGGCGAAGCTGGACGTTCCAGCCATATCGCCTTCAGTCTCTACTTCTCCGGTAGCTTTGCTTACACGGTAGATCTTATTGTCTGCATAGACAACCAGGCAGTCATCCACAAGGATGGGGCTGCTGACCGCTCCAGTGTCCCATCCGTTTCCCAGATGGGATGCCCAGTACAGCATACCGTCCAGTGCGTCGACCGGCGTCTTTGCACTTGTAATGCCATTGTTGCTGTCTGTGCCGCGGAAATTTGCCCATTCCGCGGCATAATCTACAATGTCGGGGTTCGCAGCCGCCTTTTGAAGTGTGACCGATACCGCGGAGAGATTCGTATAATCTTCTTCGCCAAAGCGCAGAACGGTCTGCCCGCTTTCATTTACGATTTGCAGCGTACCTGCCTGTGCCGCATATCCGTACAGCGAAATGCTGCAATAGTAAGTGAAGCCTTCCGACAATGCGAAGCTCCCATCCTCATCCGGCCAGACACGATTTCCAGCTCCCTGTTCGTAAATATAGATCAAAGCATTCTTCGGATTTGTTTGGAATGTAACGCTAGTTGTCGCAGCTTTCTTTACTGTGATAACATAATCACCGGAGGCTCCCGGAACATATTTGTTCGTTACCTTGATTTGAACGTTTTCTTCTTCCTCAGTGCCAGTCAGATCCACTGTTGCGGTGTCTTTTGAAGAAACCGCCTTCCCATTTACTGTGATCACATAACCGTTATCCGTATCACCATACTTTGGGCTTTCTGTATGCTTTTGCAGAAGCAGATCCAGCGTTGTTGCAGCCGCAGGGATCAATATGCTGTATTCGTTTTCATCCAGGCTGAAACCTGTTTGCTGACTGTTTTTTCTCTGGAGCGGAAGCGAACTGCCGTTAAAACTCGCGCTGATGTTTTTCAGGCTCAGACTGCGCTCCAACGAAACAAGATAATCTGTATAGTAGGTCACGCCGTCTGTATTATCTGTGTAGGTCACACGAATCGTAACTGTGTTGCCGTATGCACTGCCCGGAAGCAATACCTTTGCAAGACCATCGCCTTCAAAGCGGCTTTTCAGTGCAACCTCATTCGTTTTTCCGCAGTCCGAAGCCGTACTCAGCATGCTATAAACTGCTGCGCAGTTGCCTCTGCTATTCGTTCTCCACACATAGACGGAACTGGAGTTGTCCGGAACAGTAGCCGTATAGGTATGTACTGACTTTGCGAAGCTCGGTGATAACTCGATATCCCCTTTGTATTTTTCGTCGGCAGCGCTGCTGAGCGCAAGAGATGTCAGCCAGTCCTCCTGCTTGACCGATACCTGAATGACCTCGTTGCTGTCAAGCGTAAAGGACTTTTTCGCGTGGTAATAGGTACCCTGCGTCGCAACATATGAGTAGTCGTCACCCGGCACAAGCGTATAGAGATAATTGATCGTGCCTCCGGTGCCGACTGTTTTGGTATAGGCCAGCTCTTCGCCGTTCTTATTCACAACGGTCAGCGTCACATCGGAAGCCGTATTAAATGTGACTTTCTTGCCCTGACCGGGCTGGATGGTCAGCGTGTAGGTCGTCGTGTAGTTTCCGGAGGAAACCGCAATCGTAACCGTCGTTTCGCCGGAGATCATTACGGTCGCACTACCGTCTGCGTTCAGTTCGTTTCCGTTGACCGTGGTGGAAGACCCGGAAACCGTGGCAGTCGGATAGATTTTCAATACCTGTTCGGAATCGAGGATTTTGTAGGTATATTCCGTCTTCATGCTGGAAAAGCTCTCCGTTGCGGCCTGCGCTGTACCTGCGGCGTTCGTGACGCGCAGACTGCCCAGTGTCGGCATGCGGTCGAGCTGGAGCGTCAGATCGACGCTCTGCGTATAGTTGTCTGAACCGGCTTTGCTGGCCCGGAGAATGACCGTATTGCCAGCCGCGCCACGGGAGAGCGCATTGTCAATGCTGGTCGCGTTGGATTCTGCCGGAATGTCTTTTTCTCTGGCCGCACCGCTTACGTCCGTGTAAACAGCCTTGACCTTCGCGCCGGTTCCGCTGGTGCTCAGCTTAAAATACGGATACAGCCGCCCGGTAAAGCTGTCCGGCACCTGCACGGTCGCGGTATGGTCTGTCAGCGTATACGCATAGCGGTTTGCATCGAACTCCGCGTCGTAGCCGCTGGAAATCTGCAGGCTGCTCTCATTGAACCAGTCTCCGGTGGGCAGGCTGGCATTTACCGTCATTGCTCCGCTGACCGTGATCTTGCCGGAAACCATGCGGTTACCCTGCCGGACATAGAAGGTATAGCCGCCTGCCGGAAGCTGGAGCGTACCGGTATGGTTGGCATCCGCAAACTGCTTACCATAGTCATTGGTTGCAGAAACGGTATAGCTGCTGCCGGAATAACCGGAGAAGGTCACGGTGTATTGGGTATTCTGCCCGGCTTTATAGGCGTTGATCTTCGCCGTGATCGCAGCTGCATAGCTCTGTGCTCTCTCACTGGTAACGCCCAAATAGCCGCTGACTGCTGCCTGGTATTCGTCTGCTGCGGCGTTCTGCACATCGGCAGCTTCTTCCAGATAGTCCGCCATGACCTGCATCAAGGTTTGCAGGCCGGAGGACGGTGTGCTGTTCGAGGCTTCACTAAATCTGAAATGCGTCACAGTATTGGCAGCGCTGTCAAGCGCAACGCCCTCCGGCGTACTGCCATAGGTATAGTTGCCGTTGACACCCTCAATCGCCGTAATAAACTGATTGCTGCCATTCGTTGTAAAGCTGTATTTGCTGGCGTTTAGCGCCTGCCGGATAGTCTGGCCGTCCGTAAAGGCGATCCGTGTCGGCGCAATGAGCAGCTTATTTGCCGTTTCGGCAGAGAAGTAGAAGTAATTGTTTGCATTGACTGCCTGCGTCGGAATTGCAGCTTCCTCCACAGGTTCTTCTGTGGTCACTTCCGCGTCTGTATTTTCCGCAGGCACGGTATCCACGGTTTCTTCCGCTTCAACCAACTCTGCGTCCGCTGCCAGCACGCTGAGCGGCAGGCAGGACAGGAGCATCGCCAGCAGGAGCAATGCGGCGGTCATTCGTTTCAGTTTCATAGGGTTACCTCCCATCAGTAGAGACAATTCAGCCATTTCAGCCGCAGCTTGCGAAGCGGCTTGCAGCGTGTTTTCAGGTTTTCCATCGTCGTGCCGTGGAACGCCCGCATTTCTGTGAGCTGCTCCGGTGAGATCGCACGGCTGGAAAACAGCGCTTGTGCGTTATACATGGTCATATCGTGCAGCTTCGCGGCGTAATCCTCGCCAAGCTGCTCCTTCGCCGTTTCGCAGAGCTCCAGCATGGAGCCTGTGCCGCGCTTGAGGCCCATCGCGGCCAGCAATGCCGCGCAGTCTGTAAACAGGCAGGCGGCTGCGGCGGACGGATCCTCCTGCGTGAATGCTTCGTTTCGCTTTTTGAGGATGACTGTGTGCCGGATGAAGACAGCCGCAAGCAGCAGAAGCAGCAGCGCGGCAACAAGGATGATCCAAAACGCAGGCTTGTGGAGAAGCCCGGTGCGCTGGCCGCCGTCCGGGGTGTTGTCCTCCGAGTTGTCCGACTCTGCATCGTCCTGCTCCAGCTCCTGACCCTCTGTTACGCGCGGGCCGTCGCCGTTGCCTTCCTTGCCTGCGCCGACCGGCTTGATGCCGCTCTCGGTCTGCTCGGCAGAGAGGTCTTCGAGGCCCGGCGTCAGCGCCAGCGGCAGCCAGCCCACGCCGTCCTGATACACCTCCACCCAAGCGCCCGCGGCGTTGGCATCCACGCTCGTCGGCTCGTTTTCTGCGGTCTTGACCGTATATCCCTCGACATAGCGGGCGGGGATGCCGTAATAGCGGAGGGCTAAAGCCGCGACGGTTGCGTACTGATACGTTGTGCCGTCCGCCGTGTCAGTCAGCGGCAATGCGATATCGCCGCTTCCATCAAAGCACAATTCCAGAAACGCCAGCGCCGCCGTCTGCGCCTGCTCTTTCGTCAGGCTGTCTGCCGGGCCGTAGCTTTCACAGCATTGATCCAGCACTGCGCCAAGCTGCGCGCGGAACTCCGCAGGCACGGTCAGCGCGTAGGAATATGCAAATTCGCGGTACGCGCTTTCCATCTGTAAGTACGATTTCACGCCGTCCGACGTGTCATTTTGCAAAAAGTCCAGAAGCTCCGGCAGAATCGTCTGTGCGTCCGAAACTGTCTCGTAGGAATAGCCGCGCTCACCGCGCAGACCGTTTGTTTCAAGCGTAGAGGGCTGAATTTTGTTTTTCGTCAAGCCTGCGCGTTCCGGCAGCACCATACACGGCTCATAGCGATACAGGCTGCACCCGGCAAGGTTCTGGACACTGACGCTGCCGGACTGGTAATTGCCCATCAGCCGCGCAGCCGTTGCCAACTGGCTCTGCGGATAGAAGCCGGACTGATGCAGCCAGTAAAAGAGGTCTTTTTCCTCTGCGGCGGTTTCCGCGTCCAGCGCAGACCATACGCCGTTTTCGTAGCTGTCACCGACGAAGCCGCGCAGATAGAGCGTCTGCGCCGTATCCGCCGTGACGGACAGAATGGTGTCCGTACTCTCCGCCTTCACGACCGGTTCGGACAGATCGCCCTCCGGCAGAACTTTTTCCACTTTCTCATAGCGCCAGTGGTGCAGGCTGTCCTTTGCAGTTTGCGAAAGATTCTGCATCGTGCCTGTTTGCAGGGAAATTGCAGCTATGCCCGCAACGATCACGCCCACAATCAGGAAGCTCGCCGCCGAGACAGCATTTTTGTTTTTCTGCCATGTCAGCATCAGAAGAGCAATCGCTGCCGCTGCAAGGAGCAGGAAGCCCGGCTGCACAAACGCTGCCGCTACACAGAGCGCCGTCAAAGCTGCCGCCGCCAGCGTCGGCACATGGGAAAATGCAAGCGCCAACAATGCCAGCAGAATGCCGCTCACGATCCCAGCCAGCCAGAGGCCGGTGCCGTCCGTTTCGGCAAGCGGCAGAAGGATACCTTTTTCCGCCGCCCAGAGGCCGCGCAGTGTATTCCAAGCCGCGCCGAAGCCGTTCAGGAGCGGATTTCGCGCGAACAGGACAACGAGCAGCAAAGCCGCCAGCAGGATGGGGAACAGCAGCTTTGTCTTCTGGAAATGCCGGATGATTGCGACGGCGATGCAGGTCAGAATACCTGCCCCAAGCAGCCAGAGCATTGCAGCAAAGCCGCTTACCGTGTAACCAATCGCGGCAAGCGCGAGGAAAATCAGGAGAGCAGACAGCAGTTCCAGCAGCGTTTGACTGCGCGTGGACTGCGTCTCGCGGTAGATTCCGGCCCGCAGGCCGGTCAGATTCTTTTGTTTCATATCCGGCCCTCCTTACAGTTCCAGCTCGGAGAGCTGCGCGGCGTAATCTTTCTCATTGAACTGCTCACCGCAGACAAGCGCGGTCAGGCGGCCAATCGAGGAAAGCTGCTCCGTTTCTGCCCGTTCTTCTCCGGAAACGTAAATCAAATGCGACCAGCTTCCGGCGGGCACTTCTTGGAGAAGCAGCGACGCACCGCTGACGCCGGTTGTCGCTTTTGCCGTAAACAGGCGCGGCAGCAGGCCAATGAGGTCGTCCATGTCGCGAATCTGCTGGAACACGCAGCGGCCCGTATCGCCCTCGTTCCAGCCGACTGTGAATTGCACGGACTGGGAAAGAAGGTTCCGGCAGACGGAAACGACGATTTCCGCCTCCGCATCGGTGAGGGCGGCAGTGGGCTGTTCCTCCGTGCGTTCCCAAAATACCGCAGCGGAACGCGTGATGGGCAGCGACGGATCTTTGACGATCAGCTTGCCATACTTGTGACTGAGCTTCCAGTGAATCTGCCGCTGGCTGTCGCCGGGAACGTAATCGCGGATTTGGAACATCTCGGACAGGTCATAGCCGGGCCGCTCGTTGGAATAATCCTCGGTATCGTCGATGTGCGCGGCCGCGGGGGACAGCACCAGCGTCTGCAAAAACGTATCCGGCTGCACGACGCAGGCCCTGTGCGCGTCAGGCTGCGTTTTCACGCCGATGAGGCCGAAGCAGTCATACAGACGGGCAGATTCCACAGTCAAACGAATGCGTCCGCACCACGGGCTTTGCAGAGAAATCTTCATTGTCCGCCTGCCCTTCGGCCAGATGCCGCTGCTCACATTTACGGTCTGCGTCTCACCGTTCAGCTGGTTCTCCAGCCGTACACGGCAGGCAATCTGGCAGACCGGCAGCCATGTTGGATTCTGCACGGTCAGCTCTGCCGTTCCGCTCTCACCTTTGCGGAGATTTACCGGCAGCCCGACCGCCAGTTTCAGCTTTTTGGCCGCGTACAGGTTGACCGGCAGGCACAAAAGCGGCAGCAGCACCATGCAGGCGGCAAGGCCGAGCGCGATGGGGCTGGTTGTCTGGACAGTGAGGGCAAGAAGCCCCATCGTCAGCAGCAGCCAGACGAATTTTCTGACAATTCTCATTTTTTCAGCACCGGCATGTCGGTCGTTTTGAGGATCTCGGCCAGAATGGATTCCGGCTTTTCCTCCATCATGCGTGCCTTGCTGTTGAGCATCAGACGGTGCGCGCAGACGTCCGGGAAGATCGCGGCGACGTCCTCCGGCATGACGAAATCACGGCCATTGAGATACGCATATGCCTTCGCCATCCGGCACACGGCCAGCGCACCGCGCGGGCTGACGCCGAGCGCAGCCTGCGGATGGGTGCGGGTCTTTTCCACGAGCGTGGTCACATAGTCCAGAACGGCGTCGCGCATATCGACTTTTCGCACGTCCTGAACCAGTCCCAGCAGTTCTTCCTTGTTGACCACGGCATAGGCCCGGTCAAGGGGATTATCCACATGGCGGTCGCGGAGGATGTTGACGCTGCTCTTATGGTCGGGGTAGCCCATGCTGACGCGGATGAGGAAGCGGTCAAGCTGGGAATTGGGGAGCATCGTCGTACCGGCAGAGCCCACCGGGTTCTGTGTAGCGAGGACGATAAACGGGTCTGGCAGGGCATACGTCTTGCCGTCCACCGTGACCTTGTGCTCCTCCATGGCCTCCAGCAGCGCGGACTGCGTCTTGCTGGAGGTACGGTTAATTTCATCTGCCAGCAGCAGATTCGTCATGATCGCGCCGGGCTTATAGACGAATTCGTCCGCCTTTTTGTCATAGACAGAGAAGCCTATGATGTCTGACGGCACGGTGTCCGACGTGAACTGCACACGGCGCGTCTCCAAGCCCAGAACCTTTGCAAAGGCCATGGCTGTCGTGGTCTTGCCGACGCCCGGCACGTCCTCCATGAGAACGTGGCCCTGCGCCAGAATGGCCATTAAAATCTTCTCGACAATTTCATTTTTGCCGACGATAACGGACTCGATCTCCTGTAAAATCTCGTTGATTTTTGTATTCATAGCAAGCTGCTCCTATTCGTTTTTCTTTTATGATCGTCTGTCACAGATCTCCGCCGGGATCTTCGCCGCCGGGATTGTCGTCTCCGCCGGAACCGCTGTCGTCTCCGCCGCCGGGATCGCCGCCGTCGCCGCCGCCACCGGTGTCACCGCCACCGCCAGTGTCTCCACCTTCGCCCGGATCGGGGTCAGGTGTCGGCGGCTTGTAGTTCGGGTCTGGCGTGCTGCAAACCGTGCAGACGCCCGCGCTGAACGTATGATAGTCTGTAAACTCGCCCGCTGAACCGAACTTCTCCAGCTCCAGGCCACAGTCTGAGCAGTAGCCGATCAAGTGCGAGCAGGTAGACCGTGATGCATCCGGCATCAGCGTACCGTTGCAGTCAAAGCCGTGTATCTGGCCGCAGACACTGCACTGCCAATCGTCGCCATACGGGACATAGTGATGCTCGCCGTAGGTGTCCTCCAGCCTGTCTTGGCAGATCTGGCATTCCTGATAGTGGTGCTTATGATCCTCGTCGCTGATCCACACGTTCTGCGGCTTATGCCCGGCTGCGGGGGATTCTTCTTCCTTCTGCGCATCGCAGACCTCACACTTGGAGGTTTTCACGCCCGCTTCGGTGCAGGTGGCTGTGTCGGACAGCTCTGTCCATTCGTGCGGGGACTGCTCCGTAAAGCCGCAATTCTTGCACTTCGCGGTATGCGTATCCGCGCCCTCGTCCGCGGTGTACTCCAGTTCATGCTCACGCGGCACGCCGATCTTCTCGCCGCAATCTTTACAGACTTGCACGCACATTCCGCTGCCCTGATCCTGATATTCTTTGTGCTCATGTGGGCAGCCCTCGACCATGCCGCAGCTATGGCAGACATACTTTGTCGTGCCATCCGCTGCCGTGACCGTTTCATAGCTGTGATGAACCGACCAGCTGCCGTTCAGACACGTGACGCAGTAGCCCACGGTATTGCCGTAGTCGCCCTGCCCCGTCCCGACATCCCAGCCGTAGGCCAGCGTGTAGCGGAGCGTCAGCGTATCGCCGTCCTGCAGATAGAAGCCGGACATGGATGTACCGGGATAATATGTCGCGCCGCCGATAGAATACATCCAGCCGGAGCCCATCGTGTAATCAAACTCACCGATGCCGGTGCTTGTACTGGATAGCGGGATGCCGTTGCGGTAGATGCAGCGCCAGAGGATTGCCTCATTGCTGCCCGCGCCGAAATGGCTGTCGATCCCGGCAAGAATTTCATCCTGCGTGCTGCCGAACTGGCTCCAGTTCCCGCTGAGTGCATTCGCGCGGCTGCCAAGGCCGGAACCGTCGTCCATGGTTTCCAGATAGAAGCCGGTATCCAGCGTACCGCTGTAGGAGCAGCGGCTGGCCGGCCAGTGGAAGCTTGACGCTGCTGTGCCGAACGGGTCGCCGGCGTCATAATCCCACACAGCCTTGGCAACTGCGTAGGAAATCGGTTCCTTGGACAGCACATCGTAGCTGATTGGTCCGCGGACACCAAGCCCCAGCACGCTCATGTCAATATAGATGCTGGCCGTGCCGATCTTCTGACCTTCTTCGGTGCGTTTGCCGATGAGCTTCAGGCGCAGCTCACCGAAGTTGCCCTTTTCATCCTCGGCGTAGATATACAGCTCATGTTCATTCCGGTCGCCCACATCCAGATTCTCCGGAACAAGCAGATACTGCTGCACATAGCCGGAGCTGCTTTCAAACTGCACGGTTTTGCCGTCCAGCTGGACGGTCAGCTTTGTTTCCGTGCCAGTGGCAAGGATATAGCTGACGCGGTTTCCCTGGGCATCCTCCGTCCATGCTTCAACGGTCAGGTTGACCTCCTGCCCGTTGGTGACGGTGTCGCCGTCATGCAGGTTGGTCTGGATTTTGACCTTGTTTTCGCCGCGATGTTTGTACGGAATGCTAAAAATGAACGTATAGCTTTCGCCACCCGAACTGGCGGCCGTGACCGTGAATGTGTTGTCGCCGGTTCTGTCGCCGTCCAACAGCAGCGTCACGCTGCCGCTGGGGGACGGGAGCGTGAGCGTCTGGAAGCTTCCGGTCTGGTAGCAGCGGACAGACTGGATGGTCACATCTGCCGCTTCTTCACCACGGATTGTGAATGTATAGGTGAGCAGTCCTTCCGTCAGCTGATCGTCATAGACTGGCTCGGCGTTAACAGTTTTCTTATTCTCACACGTCAGCACGCAGGGCTTTGCCGCACCATTCTCCATGACCGTGTAGGACATCTCCATGCTCACGTCGCTCTGGTAGCGGATCGTGACCGTAAACGTGACTGTGCGATCCTTGACCTTTGCTGCCACAAGGATGGTATAGGTCGCGCCATTTTCCGCCGATTCAAGCTGCACAGAACCGCTGTCCGTGCTTATGTACGCTCCGTTGAAGCTGGCGCTTGTGATCTGCGCGTCCTCGGCGCTCCTGCCGGTCAGGCTGAGCTTATACAAAAGCTCACTGTTATTGATCTGGTTATGCTTGATGGTCAGCGCCGCACGCTTGTCTGCATCGCAGAGAATCTGCTGCGCTGTGACGGATTTCTCGTACCATGTGAACTGCAGTTGGAGGTCTAGGCCATCCTCATACGTCACGACGAATGTATAGCTGATGGTCTGTCCCAGCACCTCGGCGGTCACGGCGAAATAATAGGTTTCCGTGTCCTTGCCGTCTGCCGCGGCCATTGTGATCTCGCCGGACTCTGAGAGCGTGCCGCGCTCACCGTCCGTCGCCCAGTATTCCGCCGTGCGGATGACCGCATCGTCTGCGTTTTCGCCGAGGAAGGCCAGTGCGTATGTAAATCTGCCCTCGGTCAGCGTGTCGCTCTTGACCGTACGGCTGACAGAGCTGTTGGCCGGGCAGGTAGCCTGACCGGTCGGCTGCCAGGTGAGCTGCAAATCCAAATCAATGCCGCTTTCCAGCCGCAGCACGAACGCAAACTCCACATCCGTCTCCACGGTTTCGCCCTTCTGATTTTTCTGCGTGGCATGCGCCTGCACGGTCAGGATATAGTTCTGGTACTCCGCGCCGTCCGGCAGCGTCATGTCCAGCACACCGCGCGTATCCGCATCCTGCGGTACGCCATTGCCCGCAGCGACCTGCACACCGGTGATCTCCGCGTCGTCTGCGTCGAGTCCGGTGAGATCAACGTCATAGCGCAGTCTGCTGCCGTCCAGCTGTGCAAGCAGCACACGCTTGCCGACAGAGCTGCCCGGTGCGCAGACCATGGAGCTTGCCTGTGAGCCGTACTTGTACCACGTCAGCACTGCACCGAGGTCAAGTTCTGTTTCCGGCAGATCCTCGTCTGTTTCGCCGGTGTCTCCGGCTTCCTCGCCCTCGTCGCCCTTGTTGGAATCCGTGTTCGTACCGATGGCGGCATCGGCCAGGACTTCCTGCTGGGGCTTCGATTCCGGCTGCTGCTCCGGCTGGGTGTCCTGCCCCTGTTCCGTCTGGTTTTCCGTTTCCTGCGGATCGGGCTGCTCCTGCTCGCCGGACAGCTCGCTGTTTGTGCTGCCGCCAGAACCGGAAGCATCCTTGCTTTCCGCCTCACCGTTTCCAGCATGACCGGGCGCTTGCCCTGCCTGCAAAACAGTGATCTCCTGCGGTGCGGCTTGCAGGATGGGATTATCCGGCTCGACCGACCGCATACCCATGAGCGGCAGACAGATACTCAGCAGCAGCGCACAGATCAGTACGCTGCAGCCAGCCTGCTGCACCCACGGGAACCTTTCAAGAAATTTTTTCATGTGTGTTCGCCCTCCGGGAAAAGGGCTTCCCCCTTAAAAAGTCTGCATTTTGTGCAGCTTATTCGTACTTTTAAGAAGTACCCTTAAACGCA
>OGPR01001033.1_pt1 | contig 24828 bp, 29 predicted proteins | sample 1552981 | NCBI WGS metagenome assembly OGPR01 (sample SAMEA2580260, study PRJEB22360) | human gut metagenome | biome: human gut; feature: human-associated habitat; material: faeces | place: Denmark | collected 2008/2010 | reverse complement strand
CTCCTATGTCAGGAACACGAACTTTTCAATGGCATACTTTTCGGGGGGAGGGTCAAAGCCAGCCATTTTTCCACTTGCCAGGCAGCCTTCCAGCCGTCTGTAATGTTGTCCACACTTTCAAAGGTGGCTTCCACCGTGTAGTGCGTAGTGCTTTGAAAGCTTTTGATTTCCCGCTCTCGTTCCACTACCAGGCGCACCGCCGGGCTCTGCACCCGGCCAGCAGAAAGTTTTTCTCCGGCAGCGTTGGAGAGTGGGCCGGAAACCATATAGCCGCATAACCTGTCCAAGGCTCTGCGTCCTTCCTGAGCGGCAACCAGGTGCATATCAATGGCGCGGGGGGTAGCCAGAGCTTCTTTAATGGCAGATTCAGTAATTTCTGAATAGGTAACGCGCTTGGCGTCTTTGAGCTTGAGGGCGTCTTGCAAGTGCCAGGCAATGGCTTCACCCTCACGGTCAGGGTCTGTGGCCAGGTAAACGGCTTCAGCATTTTTTACCAGAGCGGCAAGGCGAGAAAGCACTTCTTTGCCCCGGTCAGTGGGAATATACTGAGGCTTGAAGTCTGGAGCGGCCACGCCCATTTCTTTGACAGGCAAATCCCGCACATGGCCGACAGAGGCTGCAACTTTCCAGCCGGAGCCGAGGATTTCCTGCACTTTCTTTACTTTGCCGGGGGATTCAAGAATAAGCAATTTTGCACACATGACGTTTCCTTGTGGAGGCCGTCATGCGGCGCTGGGTTGGGGCGCGAGGCCCGCAGAGATATTGTCAGAAGAATAAGAGATTAACCAAATACAACGATAGCACTGGGAAAGGGTGCAGCATATTTTGCACCTTCAAAACGCACTCTTCCGCGTAAAAAATGAACATACCCATGCGGCAAAACATACTCATGCCACCATGTTGTATCTGTTTGAACTGGGAGCAAGGAAACAACCCGAATGCCTCTTTGTGATTCAATTACAGCCTTTTTGAGCCATTTTCCAATAATACGGCCATAAGGAGGATTCATCCAACAAACACCATACCAAGGCTGAATCAGGCCATTGGCCTTGGGGCTGAAGAACCTTTGGCATTTTGTATTTTTTGTTGTTGCACAAACATCTAAGGAGAAAGGGCCATAGGCCTTTTCACACACATGGAACAAATCCCACGGGGTTGACCAATCGTCTTTCTTGCTGGAAAAATGAACACTCATAAGGACAACTCCCGCGCTTTATCCTGCACACGGGAGTGTATTTTCACCAGCGCCTGCCTCACCTGTTTTGTCACTTCCTCCAGCCCACGGCTCTGATGCAGGTCGTTAAAGTCCGTCAGGCCGCGTGCCCTTTCCTCTTCATTGAAGAGAGGGGCCACAACCTTGCCGCCTACAGCCTTGGCAGCCTCTTGGGCCAGGACAACGCCCTTGTTCCAGAGTTCTGTGCCTTCTGGCGTTTTGCGGGTGTGCTGGTGGTCGTTGTCTGCACAAATGGTAATGGCGGCATTGGGGAACTGTTCTCGAAGGGCCTTGGCCACGGGTTCAAGGTTGCCAGCGTCAAAGGCAACGGCCACGGGTTTTTCTGTTGCCATATGCAGGGTTGCCCCTGTGGCATAGCCTTCAGCAAGCAAAATTTCCCCTTGGGCAAGGTTCCTTCCTTTGTCGTCAAAGGGGGTAACGCCAGGCTGGTCAAGCCCATAGTCGCCAATCATGTGGAAGTTTCCGCTTTTCTCCATACCGTACATGAAGCGTTTTTCCCCATCCGGGGCAATGAACTGCAAGCCCCGCATTTCCTTTTGCGCATTCAATACGGGCACAAGAAGGTTTCTCTCCAAATCTTCACGCAACCCATAGGCGGGAACGCCTTTTGCCAGGAGATACGGATTGTCATTGGCGGCATACTCGCTGCCTATCCACTCTGTAAAAGCGTCTCGTGCTGTTTTTTGCTGTTGCTCCCGAATCATTTTCTGGCGCTCTTCCTGCTTCCGGGCAATTTCCACTCGTTGCACTTCCACTTGTTCTTTGGTCAGCGTGTGCCCTGTGGCAAGCCAGGTGTGCTTCTCGCCTGCACTGAAATTCTGCATCCAGCCAGCAGGCCTTTCATCAAGATAGCCGCAGTATGCGCCGTCAAGGTCGCCGCCGTTTCTGCCAATAAGCGGAACACGGTGTATTTGCCCATCCATGATAGGGGCCTTGCCCCGCAAATCCAGGCCAAAGCCTTCCAGGGCATGAGCAAATTCTTCCTGAGGGGAAAGGGTGTTGGGCGGTTCCGGTGTTCTTTGCTGTTCCGGTAGCCAGCGGGCTAGGGGCTTTAAGTCGGTTCCTTCAGGGGCATACCAGAGCTTGTTTTCCTTATCCCACTTGGCCCCAACCTTTTTGGCCTGTTCCTTGTCCTTGTAAGGCACGGCAAGATAGGTTTTTTCTTTGGCCTGTTGGGTGGGAAGGCCCATAGCCGCAACATCATTCTCTACTTCTTTACCAGGTAGCCACGCAGCCAAGGGCGCAAGGTTTGCCCCTTCAGGAACAAACCAGTGTTTGTTTTGTTCATCCCACTTCCCGCCAAGACGCCAAATTTCTTTCTTTTCCTCAAGGTTGCGCGGCTGTACCTCAAGGCGTGTGTTTTCTTTGGCCGGAATAAATGGAAGGCCCATCATGGCGGCAATTTCTTCTTGCTTTTCCCTCTCATTACTCCACAAAACCTTGTTTTCTGGATATTCTTGTTGGAGTTCCTTGTTCATTTCCAGCCCCAGCACATAGTCTTTAATCTGTTCCGCATCCCGACAGGCCCGCATAATTTCATAGGGGTCATTTTGCAAAACCTCTACCCAGGACTCCACATAGGAAGCGTGCTGGTCAGGGTTATGCGGAATGCCAATGTCCTGCCCGATCATCCAGGAAGCGATTTCAGCCCTCAGCTCTTCACGGGCATAGAGTTCTGAACCAAAGGGGCCGTTTTCCCGGTTCAAGCGGGTGGGATGTCGCGTCCAGTGCCCCAGCTCATGCAAGGCGGTGTCATAGAAAAAGCCTGGCTCTTCAAAGTTCTCACGCGGAGGCAAGTGAATGGTGTCTGTGGCGTAACGGTAAAAGGCCCGGTTGCTTTGGTCGTGTTTGATGGTTGCCCCGGAAACCGCCAGAATGTTTTCTGCCTTTTCCACAGGCTCCCATGTAAAGGCCCGGTCAGTAAGGTCTAGCGGGGGAATGCCTTCAATCTGTTCCGCATTGAACACATGAGCAAAGCGCACAATGGGTTTTTCAAGCGGCACTAACTGCTTTTCCGGCTTGCCATCTTCCCCCAGCACGGGTTTGCCGTCATCATCCAGGCGATCTTGCTCTTTGGTGAACTGGTAGTACACCACCGGAGTGGCTTTGCTGCCCGGCACAATACGCAGCTCTTGCTGGTTGGCTTGCAGCAAGGTCATCCAGCGCGGGTCGTCATAGCCCGAAAGCGCCAGGTTCAAGCGGTTCATACCCTTATATACTGTGCCGGAAGCAGGGTTGAACGGTGTTGAAGGCGACTTGCCGGGGTGCCACGGCACCTGCCAGGGCGCAGTGCCTGCCTTGAGGTGGGCAATAATTTTTTCAGCAAACTCTTCATGGAACGGTGGGCGCTTTGGCTTATCTGCTTTAGTTCTGGCCATAGCACACCTCCCCTTGTTCATTCATGGCAAGCAAGGTGTCGTCCACCAGGTCGGCAAGGGTCAGGGCATCTTCAGTGAATGCGCCCATGAAATCGGCCACGTCCGGGTCAAGGGGCAAGGCAAGGGTTGGCTCCTCTGCCAGTTGGCTGCCAACCATGTTGGCCGCAGCGGTCAGATACTCTTTGTCGTGCATAATGTTTTCCTTTTGGGGTTAGAAGGTCAGAACGGCTTGCACCCGCTGGAGGCTTTCCAGGGGAACGAAGCCAAAATAGCGGCTATCAAAGCTGCCTGCATGGTCTGCCAGCACAAAAGCCATGCCGGAGGGAATGAAGCCGGACTGTAAAACAGAAGGCATGTGCCGCCCCTGGCTATCCACAGAGCGAATAACCAGGGCATCGGCCTCTATGTAATCGCCGGGCAGGCCTGCCAGGCGTTTCAGCAGTGGGCGAAGGCCGGAAGGACAGGAACCGGCTTGCAAATAACCACGCTGCAAAGCCAGTTCTGCAAACTCGCCTTGTAGGCAAAATGTCACCAAATCACCCTTGGCTGGAGACTCTTCAGCCAGACGGTAAAGCCCCTTGGGCAGGGAAGGTGTGGGGTTGATGCGAAATCCCGCAGCATGGGCAAGGCAGACCACAAGAATCAGGGCATAAGGCACCGCCAGCCCCCAGGAGGATTTACTCCATGAAATAGCGTTCACTGGAGGACTCCTGTGGTGTTGGTTCTGCTTGAGGCGCAGGGGGTTGAGGGCTGGGAGGTGCAACAGGCCCGGTATACCAGGCCGCAGGGCGCGGAGAATACAGGGAATCGGTAATGCCGCTGGGGTATGCCTTGTTCAGGCCGGGCACAGGCACTTTGGAACGAACAGAAAACACCGGATCGAAGAAGTACAGAATCTGCCTGCCATAAATGGGCGATTGCCCGGCAGTAAATATCAGCATATCGCCGGGCTTGAGTACCTTGCCCTGACTGTCTTTTTCCGCACCGGGCAGGCGCATACATTCATCAGGGGTAAGCAGGGGACGGGCTGTTTCTGTCATGTTTACAGAAGCATTTTTCATGTGCCCGGAACGGGAGCCGGAAAGGGAAACCTTTTCTTCCACCACCGTTGTTTTCCCGGTCATGTCCGAAAGGGTTTTGGCTGTTTCAATGGTGTTGGGGGCGTAAGCAATACGCACATGGCAGTTGGCCATGAGGGCATTGTCTTTACCATACACCGCGTTGAGCTGGGTTATGTCCTGTACGATGATGTAAACCTTGCCGCCGTAGCCTGCTATGTAGGCCAAGGCCTTTTCCATAATGGGCAGCTTGCCAAGGGAAGTGAATTCATCCAGCAAGAGCAACAGACGGTGCTTGTAGCCCGCCTTGCTGGAACCATCGGCAAACTCCATTTTGGAGCAGATGCGGCGCACAATCATATCCACCATGAGCCGCAGCAAAGGCCGCATACGGTCAATATCCGCAGGCGAAATCACCAGATACAGGTTCACTGGCTTGTCGTGGTTCATGATGTCGTGAATGCGAAAGTCACAGGCAGCGGTGTTCAGGGCCACCACCGGATCACGATACAGGGCAAGGTTGGTCAGGGCTGTGGAAACAACACCGGAAGCCTCATTTTCCGCCTTGTTCAGCATTTCTCTGGCGGAACTGGCGATAAAGGTATGGGCTTTGTCGCCGCCTTCCCCTTCTGGGAAAACGGCTTTGAGCAATTCGGCGTGGGGTGTTTCCACCATTTCTTTGAACAGGTCTTGAATGGTGCGGCTTTCATCCGCCAACATGCAGGAAAGGTCATACAGGTTGGCAGCCCGCTTCTGGCTATGTTGAACCATGATGCAGCAATGCAGAATGGCACCGCCCAGCATGGCAAAAGCCGCCTTGCTCCAGTGGTCTTCAAGCCCTTTGCCGTTGGGGTCAACCAGCATGGCTGCCATGTTCTGCACGTCTGGAATGGCCATGAGGGTATCAAGGCGGAGTTCTTCCAGGGGATTAAAGCCAGCCGAAGCCCCGCTGGCATCGGAAGGGTCAAAGCGCAGCACCGTTTGCCCTTGCGACTTACGCCAGCCAGCCGTGAGCGCCCAGTTTTCCCCCTTAATATCCAGCACAATGCTGGAACCTTCCCAGGCCAGCAACGTGGGCAGAATAAGGCCCACACCTTTACCGGAACGGGTTGGAGCAAACACCATGATATGCTCCGGTCCGTTGTGGCGCAGGTACATCTGTGCCTCTTCGGGCTTGCCCTGCAACATACGGCGCAAAAGGGCAGCCCCGGCAAAACGCTTCACCCAGCCGCCAACATACACCCCCTTGCCTTCAAGGTAGCCCATGATGCGTATTTCACGTTCTGTAGCCCAGCGGGCAGAGCCATGCAGATTGGCATTGGCCTTCATTTTTCTGAGAAAGTTGAGCCAGGTGCCAAGAATGAGGAATTGGGGAACAAGAAACAGGGCCTGACTTTGCGTTACGGCTTGTTCCATGAAGCCATAAGCATCATAAGTACGAAAGGTTTCATACCAGCCAAAAACAGCCCACGGCGCATACCAGGGCATGCCCAAGGCAAAGCCCAGGGGAGTTCCCAAGGCTTCCTGATAGGCAAAGTAGGCGGCAATGCGCTGGGTTGCCAGCACCATGCAGCCAAGCGCCAGAAGCAGCATGAACGGCAGATACAACCAGCGTAGGCAAGACGTTGGCTTTTCTGTGCCAAGGCCATATTGTGCAGGCATGACAGACTCCATAAAAGGCTGTCATGCAGCGCTGGCTTGGGGTACGAGACCCGCAGAAGCAAGAGAGCAATCCTGCTCCCTTGACTTGTCACTAAAAAGTAGTACTATTTCACCATGAACAGCAAACACCGTAAAACGCTTGTTGCGATATTCGCCAATCCCGTCAGCCCGTCAATTGCATGGGCAGATATTGAGAGCCTGTTTACGGCTTGCGGCGCAGAAATTAGCGAAGGGCGCGGGTCACGGGTTCGCGTGGAGTTGAACAGCGTTCTGGCCACGTTCCACCGTCCACACCCACAACCTGTTACTGATAGGGGAGCTGTAAAATCCGTCAGGCGTTTTCTTGAAAATGCAGGAGTAAAACCATGAGCATACTTACTTATAAAGGCTATCAAGGGCGTTTTGAGTACGACCCGGAAGCCGATATTTTTCACGGTGACGTGTTGCATATTAACGATGTGATTACGTTTCAGGGGCGTTCCATTGATGAGTTGAAAGCAGCTTTGGCTGATTCGGTGGAAGACTACTTGGATTTTTGTGCGCAAAAAGGCAAAACTCCCGAAAAACCCTACTCTGGGCGTTTCAACGTGCGAATTACCCCAGAATTGCACCAAAAAGCAGCACATACAGCCGCCATTGAGGGAATGAGCCTTAATAACTGGGTGAATCACGCCGTAGAAAAAGCTATTTTGGAACATCACAGATAAGCCTCTTTTCATAAGTATCATCTGCACAAAAGGTGAAGCCATGAATGCTGATGAACAAGCCCAAACAGAAGAAAGTGCGGCTTTGCTGCAACTCCTTGCAATGGGCGTTGCAGATGTTGAGGCTGGCAGAGTCCGTGATTCGGACGAAGTCTTTGCCGATGCACGCCGTATTATTGAGGAAATGCGTAAAAATGCGGAACTGCGCAAAAAATCGGAATAATCTGCCAGCCTCATGGGCTACCTCTCCGCCCTATACGGCTTTTGAAACACCATGTCTTTGGTCACAATGATATTGAACTGATAGCCGGGCCGTATTTCCAGGGTTGGCTTGATATTCAGGTTTTTCTGCAAAAGCTGCATGGTAGCCTGGCCCATTTGGGCTGCCAGGGCCGAGCCCATTTCATCCTGCAAGGTGGGGGTACTGTTCATGCCCCCAGTGCTGGAAGTACCAAGAGCATCCATTGAATAGGACATGCCGCCTGTAATCATGCTCATAAGAACGGCAGAGCCGAAAATGCGCAGGTAATGGTTGTTTATCTGGTCAGTATAGCCAGCATAACCTGCCATATCAGCACCGGGCATGGCCCCCAAAGTAACAGCAGAACCATCAGGAAACACGATGCGGTTCCAGGCCACCAGCGCACGTTCTTGCCCGTAAATCACACGGGAATCATACACACCAAACAGCTTGGCCCCCTGGGGAATGAGCAAGTGCTGGCCATTGGCCGTGTCAAAGACGTTTTGTGACACCTGGGCAATGATGTTGCCGGGCAAATCGGAATTGATGCCAGTGACCATAACGCCGGGAATGACGGCCCCTGTTTTGAGTTCCAGGGGCTGCCCAGCCGTGCGGGTATGGGGCAGAATCCAGCCTGTATCTTTGTCTGCCCGGCTGAAAAAGGCTTCCTTGTCTTTATCGGCAGCCGGGTCATAACTGCTTTCACGAATGCCGTAGGGGTCACGCTCTGCATCAGGTGCGGCACTTTGCCGCGTTTCCTGCACAAGCTTTACTTGCTGGCCAGCGTCTTCAGAGGCTTTTTTTACTCCAAGGGGAGCAGAAAGGGCTGTGAGCTGGCCTTGGGCTTTCATGCGGCGAAGGTTTTCCAGTTCCTGCCTGTACACGTCTGCTTGCTCCTGCTTGCCCTGTACCACAATGAGCGGTTCTTTTTTGTCTGTTGTCTTTGCGTCCGGCACTGTAATGGCCGGAGAGCCCGCAGGCGGTGCCAGGGCAAGGCCCCGGCCTTCCCCCATAAGCAAAGGCTTCTCTTCTTCTTTAATATCCACCTTCTTGGCGGCTGTTTCTTCCTGTTGCTGGTTGTGGGCAAAGTTCACGCTGTACACCAGAACCCCAAGCAGGAAAATTCCCGCCAGCATAACAGCGTACAGGGGCCAGCGGCTCATGCGGGTAACTTTGAACTTGCCAGTGGGTTCAAGGCTGTTGGGTGTTTTGTCGCTCATGGTGGCTCCTACTGGAACGAATCCATGCCGGAATCCACGGCATGGCGCACTTTTTCTGCTGTCTTGGCAGCGGTGGAGCCTTTAGAGGCTTGCTCGGTTCTGCTTTGCCCGGCTTCCGGCTGGCCGCTTGCCGTGTAGGAACGGGCAATCACCTTGCCATCTGAAAGGCGGAGTTGCAGATACCAAGCCACCTTTTCGCCATCTTCCACCAAAGCGTCCAGGGTATAGGCCACCACCACAATATCGGCCCCTTCGGAGGCAGCCACAGTAAAGCCCCTGGCCCGCAGAGTATTCTCAAAGGCAGAGGCAAAGCCGTTGTTGGCATCCTTTGCAGGCAGCACATGCACAGAGGTATGACCTGGGGCAAAGAGTTCAGCCAGAAAGTTTACCGCATCCATTGCAATGGAGGAAACCGCCTGTTGCTCCGGCAGCGGGCCACAGTAAGAGTTCTTCAAACCGGGCTTGGCACAGCCCGTGGCCAGCAACAGCACAAGGCATATAAAGGGAAGAAAACGGCGCATTACTTACCCCCTCTGATAACTTCAACTTTTTCCTGTTCACCACCTACGCCAATAACCAGGGCAATGCGTTCAAACAGCCCATCTACAACCATAGCCGAATCTTTGACCCGGTAGTTGACCAGCACCTCCTGCTTGCCCTTGCGCACCAGAAGAATGGGCATTTCCCCTGAAGCAGTTTTAGCTGGCAGCCGGATAAATGTTTGCCTGCCATCATCGTACACGCGCTCAGGCTTCCAACTGGCTTTTCCTTTCACCTCGTAATTGAAGTTCAAAGCCGACAAATCGGTTTGAATGCCGTCAATGGTGGTGGAGTTCCATTCCTTTTCCTTGGCTTCTCTGGCCTGCTTGGTGGCCGTCTGCTGCTTCAGGGTTTCAGAATACAGAAAGCCCACATAGGGCGTGTGCCCGGTGCGCTGGGAAACAAGGCGCAAATGGTAGGCCCTTCTGTTGGTAGTAATCACAGCCGAGCTTTCAAGCCCCGCATCCACTGGCTTGATAAACAAATGGGATATGGCCCCGGCCCCGGAGCCGACAGAGCCGGAATCCACCATCCAGCGGGCCGAATCGCCCACCACAATTTCATGGATCGTTTCACCGGGTTCAAGCTCCACGTCACAAACCTGCATGGGTGAAGCCACAATGGTGGGCAAGCTGGCCCCATGCACAAACACCACTTTGCCGCCGCCAGCCAGAACAGGCTCCACACTTTGACGCGACCAGCTGCCTGAAAGGTGTAAGGCTTGCTTTTCCTGATTGGTCAGGGGCACAACCTTGGGGCTGATATAGTCAATTTCAGGCAGAGAGGTTGGAGCCTTGCCCAGGCCCTGGCCATCCAAGGCAGGCGGGTAGCCTTCAGGAATGGAAGCAAAGGCGCTTGACGCACACAAAAGCAGACAACACAGGGAGAGAACTATTTTATTCATGGTAGACCTCATTGTTTTTCAGAAGAAGGAATGGTGTTTGGCTTTTGTGCCCCAACAACTTTGCCAGCAGAAAGGGATGTGATGTACACGCCCCCAGGGTTGCGCAAAAGCACAGCGTCCACCGTTGGCGGATTTATCTGAATGCTTACAGCCGCCTCATAGGTGTTGGAATCCAGCAATACACCCGCATGGCTGCGCACCTGTTCCTGCCACTCAACCCGGTAGGAATCCTGGCTTACAGGCAGCGGCAGACCTTTAATTTCCACATGCACCAGCTTTCCTGTTTTGGCGATTTCATAGGGGTTATTGCTTTCATACCATTCACGCAGAACGCCTTTGGCACTGCCTGCCATGAAAAAAGAAAGCCGTTCAATCATGCGTTTCTGAAGTTCCACATCCGCCGTTACCGTGCGCCAGTCGGCAATGCAGGCCGCTATTTCTGCCTGAATAAGCCGTTGCGGTGTGGCACTGGCCTTGTCGGCCCGGTTGATAACGGCGTATTTGCCAAGTTTGTCCACCTCGATAATGTAGGGAACGGTTTTTACCTGGCTTGCCTGCATGACGTTGCCTGTAATGGATATGCCCGTAAGAATGAGGCAGAAAAAAGCCACCATGCGCCACTGGGCTGCCCGGCTTATGTAAGAGCCGTACCGCTCCAACCATTCTTCCCGCCCCTGCATGTAGGGATTGGTGCCGGGTTTTTCCGGCTTTGCCTGAGATAACTGCATACATTCACCTGTTACTTGTCGTTTTGGTTCATCTTTGCACGCTCAAGGCGTTCCTGCATTTCAGAACGGGTTCTGGTACTGAGTGCTTTTTCCCCAGCTGTTTTGGCGTCCTGCCTGGCCCCCCACATGGCCTTGGCCATGCCTGCTGCCTTGCCAATTCCACTTGAGCCTTCCATGCCAGCCACTTTGGCGGCGTCGCGCATGTTCTGCATGGTGTTACCGCTGGCAATGGCAGCCCCAAGCACAGCCCCGCCCACAGTAGCGGCAGCCGCTGTAAGGGCTCCTCCGCTGGAAACATGGGAACCATTGATAATGCCGGAACACACATCAGGAAGGGACTTCACCAGGGCGAGCAGCACCACAGAGGCACCGATAACCACAAAAATATCCTGTAGTTCTGCGGTAGAGGTTGAAAAACCATCAATAAAGGCAATGCCAATGCCCAACACAAGTTGCATGACAAACAGTTTGAAGGCCACGGCCAGCACATAGCGCATGGCGTTTACGGCATAATCTTTCAGGAAGGAGCTGCCCCCAAAGGCTACCAGAAGCAAAGCCGCAGCCATTGCCACCATTGCTTCACATTTGATGAACACCACCTGGGCCGAAATAAGGGCAAAGCAGATGATAATAACCAGGGCAGCCATGAGCAGGGCCACGGAGTTGCCGGGAGACCACACAGAAAGCTTGTTCAGCACCAGCTTTACAAGCTGCATTCCTGTAAGAAATGGCGATTCCGAAGAATAGCTGCCTGGGGCCAGCTCTTTGCCTATGGTGCCCAAGCCGTTTATCAGGTTCCACGACCATTCCTGATAGTAGTTGATGACAGCCATGAAAAAGCCTGCCATGAGAATGAGCATGACAAACTGCTTGAAAATGTCGGCTATCTGATCCCGGTTCAGGGCAGCCTTTATACCCAGAAAACACACTTCCAGAATGAGCAGCCAGCGGAATATGGAAAGCGCATACTTTTTGAGCGTGGGCTCCCAGGTGTGCGTTTTTTGATAGAACTCCTGCACAAGGGTTGAAACAAAGTCTTCGCCAGCGGCATGGGCTTCATGAGCGCCCAGCATCAGGGCACCAAAGGCCAACGCCAGAACAACAAAGGAGAAATAGCTTCTTTGCATATGCCACCAGCCTAGAAGGGATCGGGTTTGGCTTGCACCTTCCCGATCCGGTCTGTTTTGATGGTCTCCCGCCAGGCTTCCTCAGACATCTGGCTTTCTTTTTCGGCCTTCATCTGGCTTGCCAGTTGCGACTGTACCTGTGTGGCCATGAGTTCACGCAGCTGCCTGGCTTCCTGCACTTGCAGGGCTGAAAGCTGGTTGCCTGCCATAATGGCCTTTTGCTGGCCGTCCGGTGTGGCAAGCAAATTATCCATGTATTGCTGGAAGCGTTCCGGGTCTTGCTGCAAGTCGGCAAGCTGCTGGCCGGAAAGCTGAAAGGTGGCTTGTGCCGATTGATCTACAGAGGCTGCCCACTTATCCCACTCCTGGCGGTAGCGTTGGTTGGCGGCTTCCACCTGTTGGGGGCTGGCAGAGGCCAGCAAGCCAAGCTGAGACTGTTCCGGGAAAAGGGAATTATAGATTTCTCCCAGGGAAACAATGTCGCCGCGCTGGGTTTTTAAGGTGCTGGAAAGCCCGGCAAGGCGGGTAAGGTTGCCCTTTAGTTCGTTCACCAGGTTGGCAGGCAGTTGGGCCGTGTTCTGGAGCATGTTCTGGTACTGTTCAATGTTCTGCTGCACCATTGTTATTTGCTGGCGGGTTTGTTCCACAGCTTCCTGATATTCCTTGAGCATGGTGGAAAGCTGATCCACATTGGTGACACGATCCAGCGCCTGCATGAGGTTGTTGCTACAGTTGGTACAGGCCACGGTAAGGGCATGGGCCGGAGAGGCGCACAAGGCACACAGGGCCAAAACAAGGAGATATTTTTTCATTGGAGTTCCTTGAGTACGTTGAAAATTGCTTACAGGGCAGCGCGTTCCCGCAGCCACTCCTCTTGCCAATTATCTGGCCCATATTGCTTGGCCAGTTCCCGAATACGGGCAATGCTTTCCTTGTCTGAAGCACCAACAAAGGCCAGGGCCTTGCTTTTCAGGGCAAGCTGCACCTTGCGCCGCCCATGAGGGCTTACAATGTAGTAATCCTGCTTGGGGGTGCTGTTCTTGATAATGCTGATTTGCTTGGGGTTAAGGCCCATGCCGAGGTACAGCTCATTCTGGCTGCTATCTTCCGCACTGGCATTGGGCAGGAAGACCTTTGTGGGGCATGACTCGGTAAGCACGTCCAGAATGCCGGAGTTGCGGGCATCGGAAAGGCTTTGGGTTGCCAGAATAACCGCACAGTTGGCCTTGCGCATGACCTTCAGCCATTCGCGTATTTTGGCCCGGAATACGGGGTGCCCCAGCATGACCCATGCTTCATCCAGCACAAGAATGGTGGGGGAGCCGTCCAGCGATTTTTCAATGCGCCGGAACAGATAGGTCAGTACCGGAACAAGGTTTTTGTCTCCAAGGTTCATCAGCTCTTCAATTTCAAACACCATGAAGCGGGAAAGGTTCAGGCTGTCAGTGTCTGCATCCAGCAAGCGGCCCATAGCCCCCTGCACCGTGTAGTGCTGTATGGCTTCCTTGATTTCCCGGTCTTGCACCACATGATAAAAGCTGGTGAGGGAACGAAGGTGCGGCGGGTTGCCTGCCAGGGTGTTCATGGCTGTATGAATGGCGTTGCGGTGAACGGGCATGACGGTAAAGCCTTGCAGCTCCATAAGAGAAGCAATCCATTCTTCAGCCCAGGTGCATTCATCCTCTGAATCAATGTGTTGCAGCGGAGCAAAGGCCCATGCTCCCGAATGGCGTTCTGCATTGCCAATGGTAAAATGGTCTCCCCCGGCACCGAAGCATAGGGGGAACAAGCTCATGCCTTTGTCAAAGGCAAAAATGCGAGCCTTTGAATAGCAGCGAAATTGAGCCGCAAGAAAAGCCAGCAAGGTAGACTTGCCCGCTCCGGTAGGCCCGAAAATGAGCGTATGTCCAAGGTCTCCTGCATGAATGTTGAACCAGAACGGCGTGGAGTTATCCGTCATCAGCACCGCAAGAGGCCTTGAATTGGGTGGGTAGAACGGGCATGGGCACACCGCCGAGCCCGTCCATACAGAGAAAAGCGGCAGCAAGTCTGCCAGATTGAGGGTGTTTACCATTGGCCGCCGCAAGTTGGCGTAACTGTTGCCAGGGTGGGTGGCCAGCCAGGCTTCCAGGGCGTTTATGGATTCAATGCGGCAGCCAAAGCCCAAGGTTTGCACCGTGCGGCGCAGGTCTCGCGCCCAGTCTTGCAGGCGTTCTGCATCTTCATGCAGCAGCACAATGCAGGAAGTCAGATACCCGGCCCCCACATAGCCCCCTTGCACTTCGGTCAGGGCAGTTTCCGCATCTTCTGCCATGAGCAGGGCATCCCGGTTGGCACGGGCACCGGGATTGTTAAAGAACTGATCCAGAAAGCGGTACACCTGTTGCCGCCAGCCTTTGCGGTAGGAATTGATTTCTTTGGCCGCATCATACTGGTCTAGGCAGATGAAGCGGCTGGAAAACCTGTATTCCAGGGGCAAGGCGTCCAAGTCCCGCAGCATGGCCGGGTAGGACTCTTGCGGCAAACCATCCAAAGAAATGACCGCCAGGTGGCGGCTCCCAAGCTGGGGAGCAATACCGCCAATAAGGGTTTCTCCTCCGAGCAAGGCATCCAGATACATGGGCGTTGCCGGAAGACGCACAGGCTGCAACGTACCTGTGGTGCAATGCTGCAAATGAGAAAGGAGGTCAGACTGTTGCCAGTCAAAGCCGTCCGGGTCTGTAATGGTGTATTCTTCCAGGCGCTCCATGTGCAGCATACTGGAAAAAGCGTCTTCGAGCTCTGCCAGAACACTTTGAAAGTACACAATGGCCTTTTCAAGCCCGGCAGTGGAAGTGGGGTTGCCCTGGCTGTTGCCCGCTGCCCGCGCAGCCAGCTTGGCTGCCTGATAGTTGGGCTTGTAAGTGACAATCAGAATGGTATTGGTGCTGAAGCACCTGTTGCCGCTGAAGTGCTTGCGCCGTTCATCGTCAATGAGCCGGGTAACGGCATCGGGAAAATGCCCTTGCTCCGGTGCCGGGTACGCTTTGTGAGAACTGCGGAGTGCGTCCATATGCAGCATCCAGCCGCTGCCCAGCAACTTGATAGCGTTGTTGAATCGGCTGGAAACCATAGCCAGTTCGTCTTCTGTGGAACTGGCTGTATCCTGCCCCCGAATTTCCCAGCCTGCCAGCAAAGAGCCGTCTTTGTTCAGCACAATGCCAGGGGCAATAAGCGCAGCATAGGGCAAAAGGTCTGGCAAGCCTTTGGCTTTGGAGCGGTAATCAGTAAGTTTCAGCATTTAAAGCCTCCAGTGACACGCCAGCGGCTTGTTCTTGCCGGGTAAAACTCCTGCTGCTTGATGTGCCGCAGCCAAACCTTGCTGAGTATGGGGTCTGCCTTGGCCATGCGGCGCAAGACAAAGACTGAGGCAATCCAGAAGAGAACGCCAGAGACAATGGAAACCGCCGTCAGGCCCCCAATGCCTACAAGCAGGGCAATAAGGGCGCTGGTCATAACCAGTTCCCTTTCTGCCCCAAGCACATGGGCATGGCGGTGCAGCGATTGGTGTATGGGGAGATAACGCCTCATATTGCCCCCTAAATCACTGCGCCAGAGAAGGAAAAGACGCTGTTGACGATGCTGGCGGCAAAGGCAATGAAGGAAATGCCGAACACCACAGACAAGAGCAGCTTGAAGCCCCCGCTGATGTCGTCTTTGTTCATAATAAAAATGACACCGCACAGGGCCATTGCCACAATGCTGATCCACTTGCCCGCAGGCCCGGTAATGGTGTTCACCACCTTTTCCAGGGGGCTTGAAAATTCTGTGATGCCACCGGAAGCGGCAGCAATATCGGGAAGGCAAAGGCTGAGGCTCAAAAGAGCAAGGCACATGAACGCGGCATTCTTGCCGGGCCATGCTGATGGGGAAGCGTTACCGCTGTGTGGGAGGTGTTTTGCGCTCATGACTATCTCCGTAGAGGCCGTCATGCGGCGCGAGGTTGGGGCTGTCAGCCCTCAGATGTAAACGGGTTTTGCAGCGTGGGCACTGAAGCTCTATATCTCCGGCCTCAATGTTGCCCCGTGCCAGCAACTTGTTACAATCCCGGCAACGAATGTCCGGTGGGTTCTTCACTTCTGCTTTCATGGCGTCTGCTAATCCTCATGCAGCCTTGATGGTGTAAAGGGTTTCGGTTTCATAGTGTTCCTCCTTGGGGTTATATCCATTCACTTGCACAATGCTGGAAATCTGGCGGCGGTTGTCTGGTGTTTTCTCCATGTAAACAGCCAAGTCTACGGCACGGCCAATAAGCTTCTGCTTGGGGCCAAGCCCGGCTTCTTCCACTAGTTCTTCCAGGCGCGGCAAGGCTTCTTCTGCACTGTCTGCATGAAAGGTGCTTACCCCGCCAGGGTGCCCGGTGTTCCACAGCTTGAGCATTTCAAGGGCAGCGGCGTCTCGCACCTCACCCACCAAAATTCTTTTGGGCGCATAGCGCATACTTACTTTGGCCAGAGTGCGCATATCCACATTGGCCAGAACAGAAGTGCGCAGGAAAACGGTGTTGGGGCTCTGGGATTGCAGCTCCGCCGTATCTTCCAGAATAATCAGACGATGCGAAGGCGTAAGACGCGAAATAGCTTCTATCACCGCATTCACAAAGGTTGTTTTACCTGAAGACGTGCCCCCCACCACCACAATATTCTTGCGGCCAATCACCGCAGATTCAATAATGCCCACCGCTTCCAGGGCAATGGAACCAGAATCCATATAGCCTTCAAGGGTAAATACCTTGCTGGCCTTTTTGCGAAGGGAAAACGAAGGGCCAGGGCCGACAATGGGCGGGAACGTCCCTTCAAAGCGGGAGCCATCCAAAGGGAATTCCCCTTCAATGATAGGGCTTCGCTCGTTCACCGTAAGATTCAGGCCGCTTGCCACCTGGGAGAGAATGAGCCTGCTTTGTGGCAGGGGGATTGTGCCTATTCGTTCATGGTCTTGGCCATAGCGCTCAATCCAGAGCGAAGTGTCCGGGTTGAGCATAATCTCTATCACTTCCGGGTCTTCCAGAGCGTTCATAAGCACTGGGCCGCAGGAGTGGCGCAGGCCTTCCAGAAGGCGCGGATCTTCACAAGGACGAAAAAGCATCAGCGCAGCCCCCGCAAAACAAATACAACCACATTCAGCAAGGCAGAGGTGGCCACAATGGCGGCAAGCCATGTAAGGCTCGACTTGAACAGTTGCAGCCTGGTGGTGTGTTCCGCAAAGGTTGTCCTCATGCCTTCCACAGAGGCTGAAGACAGCTTTTCCGCCAGTTGGGCAACAGCTTCCTGAACGCCGGAAACATAGGCATCGGTTTTTTCTGCCATTATACGACCAAGGGCCTGCCTGTGCTTGCCATGCAGTGTTTCAATTTCTGCAAGGTAAACATTGAGAATGGTGGCAACGATAAGGGTTGCGTCATCTTTGGGCAGCATTTCGCCATGCACCTGTAAGATGACAGAACGCAGTTGCTCCAGTGAAAGGCCAGCTCCAAGTGTCGGCCCTAACCGGGTTTCCAAAGGGGTTGGCCCGTCCTTGGCTTTTTCTTTCTCTGATGGGAGTTGTTCAATAATATCATGGGACATGGCTACCACCTAAACCAATGATGCTTTGGTAACAATTTCCAGCAGTTCATTGCGGTATCGCTGCAAGCGCGAACTCACAACAATGGACTGGCTGGACTTGATAGCTGCTTCCAAACTTTGGCGCTTGGCAAACACTGTTTCCAGGTCTTTCCCAATGGTGGCTTTGTTGCCCTGGGGAAGAGTAATTATGGCATGGAATTGATCGGAAAACTCTTGGTACACCTTGAATTCTTCAAATGAACGGCCCTCCAGAGCAATGTCACCAAAGTAAGGATTAAGCCAAACAACAATGGGAGCTGTGGGAAAACCCAAGGCAAGGGAGCGTAAGCCCAGCACCGTATCACCAACGGCTTGCCCCCCGGTAATAACTGTATGCAAAAAGATGGAATGCCCGGCTTCTTCCAACAGGCCAAGAATATTGTTTTCTTTCAGGTAGCTATTGAGAGCCAGAAAAGAGGAAGCTCCATTGTCAACAATAGCATGGCTTTCAGGCTGTTGCGCCATAATAAGGTCTATCAGGGTATCGAACTGGCGAGGGTCAATATCGCCATTTTTGAGAATATCAAGGCACGTTATGTTGAACTCCCTAAAGCCACTCAAAGTTGAATTTACCGGGTCAGTATCAAAGCCTATGACGTTTTTATGAAGCAGTTTCAGGCATTGGAACAAAATAGCCGCTATCATGGACTTGCCCACGCCCCCTTTGCCTTGCTGAATAAAATGCACTGTAGCCATTATCATTTCTCCTTTGAGGTTATATTCCGTCTTCCAAACTCATTTTGCGGGGGTCAGGGAACGAGGCCTGAGAAACGGTGATTTTTTTCGGGCCAGAAGCCTGCCTGGGTATGTCGGGCTGAGAAACAGGTAAAGCCAAAGAAGCTGGCGGAGTGACAATTGCAGCTTCTTTGGCTTGAGTTAATTTCTGTTCGTTAAGCTTGGATCTTTGTATTGTCTGGCAAAAAGTGACATAAGCCATTGTGATACGACCTTCTTGTTTGAGGCGCTCAAAAATCAAGGTCTTTGAAAAACCTTGGGACAGAAGCAATTCAATATCTTGTTTGCAGGGCAGGTATTCAACCAGGGCCATTGTTTTTCGTAGCCGCTCACCCTTGCCCATGCGTTTCAGCCCGTTGAATTTCTAGCAATTTTGTATTGAGCAGGACTTCAATACGCAGCGGCAATGCTTCGCCCCTCTCAATTTTTCTTCTGATTTTCCTGTAGTTTCTCGTGGAATACCCAAGTATTTCTGCCACTTTCTCATGCGACCCAAGATGAAGAAGAAGCTGATTCACCGTGCTAGACATAGGATTTTTCCCTTTTATTGAAGAACAGAATTTCTTTGACTATATATGTGAATATTCTTGTGGACAAGGTCTTAAATTCCGGGTAATGCTTTTTTTATGTGCTGATGATTTGTAAGGAGCTATTATGAACAATGATGATTTTGCCCAACAGCTAGAACGGGCATTCGTGGAGCTTGTAGCCGAAAGAGCCGAGCGGAAGGGCTTCAAAAAAGGCGAGTTTGCTTCCAAAGTATGGCCGGGTATTAACCCGAACACCGCTGCAACTCGCTGGAATTCTGTACGGATCAAGGCTTCTCACACAGGAAAGCCACAAAGCGTTCCTATTGCTGATGCCCAGCGCATGGCAGACGTGCTTGGGGAAAACCTGGGATACCTTTTGGCGGTAGCATCTGAAAAGGCAAAGGCGCAGTAATGCGCCCGGCAATACATAAAAAAGGCAAGGAGTGGTCTATGGAGAGGCAAGAGAGCGGAAATCTTCAGGAGTATGAGGCAAAAGCTGAAGAGCTTATTACACTCACACTTGGCGTGTGTGAGCAGAGAATGCAAACCTGTGAAGAGCAAGGGGAAGTGCTTTCCTCAGCAGCCATGAGCGTTCGAGATTCTGTTAAAACCTTTCTGGCAGTTACTCGATTGCCCAACGGCACGAAAGAAATGGCAAAATAGAGGGCCTATTTTTTTACCCAATTACACAAGAAATTCTTGTGTAAAATGCAAAGAGATTCTTTTCTTCAAGCTGGCAAAACTACCAACAGGAAACAGGGAGATAGGGAACTATGACAAAAGACGATTTGCCACTTACAGAGGAGCAGCAATTAAATCACTATCTGGCCATTGAACAGGCAAAAGCCAAAAGTCAGGCAGAGCTTTCTGTAAAGTTGAACAATGTACTCTCACGGATGGACTCCATGCAGGAAAGCTTTGAGAGAACATTCGGCCCCCTGACCACATCAGTGCAGGAAATGGAGGAGCTAAAACGAAAAGTAAACCTTACGCCTGAAGAAGTTGAGCGTGTGTATGGGCTAAATGCGGCAACCTTGGCCAACAAGCGAGGAAAAGGGCAAGGGCCACGCTACATTAAGGACGGAGGAAAAATACTATACCCTCAGAAGGAGGTGCAAAAATATCTTCAGGATAGGGAAATTTTGACGGCAAGCGATTAACTCAGGATACGCCAGGAGCCTTGCTTTCAAGGCTGGCAACCCAATCGAGAACTGCCTGGGGCACAGATTCTGATGTTTTGCCTGCAAGGCTGGTAAGAATAGCTGAAAGTTGTTCGGCTGCATTGTCTTGCCTGATGAGTTGTTGGGATTCTGTTTCCGGGCACAAGTGAGAATACCTTTCTGTCATGGCGGTGGTTTTATGCCCAACAAGTCGAGCAATCTTGAAAAGAGGCGTACCTTTTTGTGCTTCCCAAGAGCAGTAGGTGTGGCGCAGGGTGTGGAAAACAACTTTATCAAGAGGGGCAACTTTCTTGTGGTTCAGGCCACATTCTACGGCAGCACGTTTAAAAGTTCCTGTTGCGCCGGGAAGTATGAGGGTTCCTTCTTTGGAGGGAAAAACCAGCTCAGAAGAGCGTTTATCTACGCACTCTTTGACGATCCCCCGAATTGCTTTTGTAATGGGGTATGTTTTGGATATGCCGCTATTCCTACGCCTATAGGTTATAACCCCACGCTCCAGGTCAATACAGCCAAGGTGAACATAATATACATCAGAAATACACAGACCTGTTTCACGGGCAATAAGGCCTGCTGTTGCTTCATCTACTGCCTTCTTGGGAAAGGCAATAATGTTTTGCCGGGTATTCAGGCCTTCTTCAAAAGCCCGAAACGCGGCTTCATTGATAGTGATAGTGCGCCGCCCAGTTTTTCCTTTTATTTGCCAAACCCTGTTGCCCATATGCAAATCATGAATGGTTGTACCGACAATTTCACCAAGCCTGGCACCAGTATTCAAAGATATGGTGGCAATAAGAAACCATTGCCTGCTTCTGGCATTCAAGGTTGTCAGCAGCTTTTCTGCCTCTTCCTGGCTCAAAAAGCGTGTTCTGGCATTATCTACCTTGGGCATTTGTACTTGTTCAAAGGGTGCATCTCCCTTGAACTTTCCCCACTTCTTCAGCTTGTTGTATACGTTGCGCATATCGCCCAAGATGTGCCGAACCGAAGCAGCGGCAAGGCCATTGCGCAAAAGCTCAGTCTTGTATTCTTCCAGTTCGAGAGGGGTAATTTGAGTGATGTACCGCTTGCCAAAGCGGGGGCCGATATGGTTCTTGTAGCGTGTCTCTATATCAAAACCATTATCTTTAAGGTTGGGAAACCAAACTTCTTTGAAAAGGGCATACCCTTCTTCATAGGTCAGCCCCTTTGCTTGACGGGCAGGGGTTGGAGCTTCGCCGTTTCTTCTTTGCGCAAGCAAGTCGTTTCTTTTATCAGCAGCATAGTTTGCTGTGATTTTCTCGCTACGCCAGCCAACTTTGATCCAAATGTTTTTTCGCGTCTCAGGATCTTTGTATGTATAATAGAAGCATACATCCGGCCTGCCATCAAAACGCTTATTGTCAGCCGTGTATTGATAAACACCAGTAAATTTGGTCTTAGTCATTCCCTTCATTTTTTTCTACCCTATTTCTACCCAAGTTCGGTTTTTCTACCCTATTTCTACCCAGAATCGGGGTGTGCTGTGACCTGTTGTGAAAATAGGATTATCAAAAAAACCAATAATAGCAAGGGAAATTTGCCAAAGTGCTCTCTGGTGAAAACCTGTGATATGCTTATTTTCGGATTCGTAATCAGCAGATCGTCAGTTCAAATCTGACAGGCGGCTCCATAAAATCAAGGGCTTATGTGCCAAATAAGCACATAAGCCCTTAATTTTTTGTGTTGTTTCGCCTCTCTTCCCTGCTAAATGAGGATTGACGGGCTGTTACTCTTGCAGCCACAACATCTTTGGCTGTCCGAATAATCGTGATAACTTCTATATGTTTACCTGTTTTTGAGCTTCAATGGATAAACTGACAACGTAATCCGTCAGTTCCTCGCCCTTGGGCAGGGTTTCAGCAATTTGCCTGTACAGAGGGTCGTTCCAGTCCAGCATGTTCCGCACGTAATCCGGCTTCGGGGTCAGGGCGATGCAAGTGAAGCCTGTCTTTTCCAGTATGGCCCTGGTTTCGTCCACCAGAATGGCCCCGGCCACGCAGCCCACCAGCGCCGAGGCCATTTCCCGGATATTGTCGGGGAGGGGCTTTAACAGGGCCAAGTCCGAAATGGAGATTGTACCGCCCGGCTTAAGTACGCGGGATATCTCACGCCAGACCTGGGGCTTGTCCGGGGAAAGATTCATGACGCAGTTGGAAAGCACCACGTCAATGCTGTTGTCGGCCACTGGCAGATGCTCAATCTCGCCAAGGCGGAATTCCACATTGTCCAGGCCGGTATGCTGCCGGTAGTGCCCGATGTTCTTGCGGGCCTTACCAAGCATTTCCGGCGTCATATCCACGCCTATAACTCGGCCGGAAGTTTTCACTTTTTCGCCCGCCTGGAACACGTCAAAGCCACCGCCGCTGCCAAGATCAAGCACGGTCTGGCCTTCCTTCAAAGTCGCAATGGCAAGGGGGTTGCCGCAGGAAAGCCCCATATTTGCGCCTTCCGGCAGGTTAGTGAGACTTTTTGAATCATAACCTATAGCCTCAGCAAGGCGGGCAGGGTCGGCCTGACTGCTGCGCGGACTCCCGCAACAGCAAGCGCGTTTTCCCAAGGCGATTTCAGCATATCCGGCGCGGACTGTCTCGCGGAGGTCAAACGGAGTTAGCTCTTTTGTCTTTTTCATGTACCCTCCAATTGTCCAAATGAAGTTGTATAGTTGATGTAAATGGGCAAAAAAATAGGGCCTCGGCTTACGTGTTTGCAGTATGGGGAGGGGGCGGCAAAAAACCAGGGGGAACTGCACACACCGCTCTGAAACTCTGGCACTGCTCAGGATGAGACGAACAGCATTCCGCAGTTAAATACGCTATTACCTCAAGCATCAAAGGGATATTTGCCCGATAGCGCGAAAAGCGGCCTTCCTTTTCCATCCTGACCAGCCCGGTGTGGACAATGGCTTTGAGGTGGAATGACAAGTTTGTAGAAGGCAGATTGAGATTTTTTGCTATTTCTCCCGCCACAAGTCCTTCCGGCGCATGCTTCACAAGCAGACGGAATATGTCCAGGCGCACATCAGAGGATAACGCCTCAAAAAGTTGAGCAGCATCTGTCGATTTCATTTGTTAAATGTTCAACACTAATTGACCAATGTCAAGAGGTAAAAACAAAGACTACGAGTGGAAGCTGCAGGGAGGAAGAGGGGCTACCCAAAAGAAGAGGGCATAGCGGTCCGGAGAAAGAACTTGTCTCTGTCTTTGGTGTAGAGCCGCTTGCCCCCGTCTTTGGTGTAGAGCCAATTTGCCCCACAACGAAAAAAGCACTTACATTTTCATGTAAGTGCTTGATTTTCATTGGCGTCCCCAAGGGGATTTGAACCCCTGTCGACGGCGTGAAAGGCCGTTACAGCCACTTTTATCCTTTTTGCCCCATATTTACTAAGTTATACATTTTCGATAGTTATCTTAATTTTTCTTTCATAAAAAGCCGCTGACTTCGATTGGACTTTATACCAATTGTGGGGCATAGTGTGGGGCAGATTGAAAAGGTGTTTTTCACTGTTAACAATGGTTTACCTCACATATTGTCCCACAAATGTGGAGCAAATCAAGCCAAAAGAGGTCAATGGCAGTATGGCGAGTAGAAAGAGACAGTCGGTTGTCGGGTATGCGGGTGTATACTTTATTGAGGTTACGCGGGCTGCCGGGTACGGCATGGAGAAGGTGTACTACATCCGCTACCGCAAGCAAGGAAAGCTCATTGAGGAAAAGGTCGGCGGGCAGTACCGCGATAATATGACTGCCGCCAAGGCTGCGAGTATCCGCGGGCAGCGTATGGAAGGGAAAGATGCGACCAATGAGGAAAAACGCGCTGCCGTCCGTGCCGCCAAGGTGGAGGAGGAATCCCGCTATTCCTTCAACAAACTCTGGAGCCTGTTTGAAGAAGCCAAGAGCGCCAATCGCACGGTCAAAGATGATCGCATCCGGTACAATCTCCACATCGCGCCGTCTCTGGGCACAAAGAGCATTCCAGAGTTGACCGTTCACGATATAGACAAGCTCCGCGTCAAGCTGGAGAAAGCCGGGAAATCACCGCAGACCGTCAAGCATGTACTCACCTTAATAAAGCGTATGCTCAATTTTGCACTCCGGCGGGGCTATGTGGAATCCATTCCCGGAACGCTGCACATCACCATGCCCACCGTGGACAACAAGGTTACGGAGAACCTCACGGCAGAGCAGGTACAAAAACTGTTGCAGGCTCTGGACGAAGAAGCTGATCAGGTGCAAGCGTCCATCGTGCGGCTAGCGCTATTTACCGGGATGCGGCGTAGCGCTTTGCTTAATTTGGAATGGGGCGACCTGGATTTTGAGCGCGGCTTCATCACCCTACGCGGTGACGTGGCCAAGAAGCAGAAAACGGAAACTATTCCCATGAACGATCAGGCCAGGGCTATCCTGAACGGCTTGCCGCAGACGAAAAGCCCGTATGTATTCCCTGGACGCTACGACGACAAGCCGCGCGGCAACATCTCGCCCATGCTCAAAAGAGTGCGGGAAAAAGTCGGGTTGCCGGAATCCTTCCGTCCGCTGCACGGCCTTCGTCATTCCTTTGCCTCCTGGCTGGCCAGTTCCGGGCAAGTTTCCATGTACGAGCTGCAAAAGCTGCTCACACACTCCAGCCCGCAGATGACACAACGTTACGCACATTTACACGATGACGCCTTGAAGAAAGCTTCCGGGGTTGCCTCCACGCTGTTCAGCGCCGCGCAAAATAAAGAGAGTAGCCAGGCTTCTCAAGAAGCGCCCAAGACTGTAGAAACAAAAATACGCAGCAAAAAACGTCAGGCAAAAAGTGAGAACGCATGAATTATCCATCAGTACTGAAAGAGGTAAAAGACCGCATCCGGCGGGCGCAAATTCGGGCCACCATGTCCGCTAACGCGGAAATGCTTCTCATGTATTGGGATGTGGGCCGAATCAT
>OGPR01001018.1_pt1 | contig 25075 bp, 20 predicted proteins | sample 1552981 | NCBI WGS metagenome assembly OGPR01 (sample SAMEA2580260, study PRJEB22360) | human gut metagenome | biome: human gut; feature: human-associated habitat; material: faeces | place: Denmark | collected 2008/2010 | reverse complement strand
AACAAAAAGGCTCATATGAATCTAGTAAAATTTGTTATACCTATTTACCAAGCCTCTCTGTCCCAACAAGAAAGAAAATCTTTATCACAAGCATACAAAATATTACGAATGTATCCATTAGTCGTAATCAAACCCAACCATTTAGACTTGTCAGAACTAGTGACCGAATTTCCTAAGTTGTCATTTATTTCATTCGCAGATTCTTATTTCAAAGGGATCAGTGGTTATAACCGGCTCATGCTGGCTAAAGAATTTTATGAAAGTTTTTTAGATTGTACCTATATTTTGATCTATCAGTTGGACGCTTATGTTTTTCGCGACGAATTGAGAGAATGGTGTAATAAGGGATACGACTATATTGGCGCACCTTGGTTGCAACGTCCAGTCTATAAACTACCCGTCATTTCCGGAATCATGCATTTGATACATTCTTACCATAAATTCAGAGGGAAACCCTCCAAGCAAGATCTATATGGCAAAATCGGCAACGGTGGCCTATCTCTGAGAAAAGTAGCCAGTCATTATCGGATAACTTGCGAACAAAACGAACGAATCGATCACTATCTGGCGCAAAAGCGATATCATCTTTACAATGAAGATGTTTTTTGGGCAACGGAAGCAAACGGATTCACATATCCCAAAGTAAAAGAAGCGATTCGCTTTTCATTTGACAAATATCCAGGTTATTGCTACAAATTAAACAACCGGCAATTACCTTTCGGTTGCCATTCTTGGTATAAACGTAAGATGAAAAAATTCTGGATGGATTTTATTCCTTTACAATAATATTAACAACCTGTTCATCAAAATTATATGAGTATATTCAAAACATTAACATGCAATATCGGCTCTTACTATTATTTCCTTCGAGAAATAATAAGTCCATCTCTAATTAGAGATGCCAAAGAGATTCCTATTATCATCAATAATTTTAATCGTCTCACAACCTTACGGCTGTTAACAGAAACATTGACTGCCTGTGGATATACCAATATTTACATTCTGGATAATGCATCGACTTATCCACCTTTGCTGGAATATTACAAAACCTGCCCATTTACAGTATTCCATCTCAATCAAAACTTAGGCTTTAAAGCACTTTGGAAATCGCCTTTAAAAAAAAGATTCTGCAATGACTATTATATCTATACAGATTCGGATGTAATCCCTTCCGATTATTGCCCTAAAGACTTCATCGACTATTTTTTTAAAGAATTAAAAAAACATCCATTCGCCCGCAAGATCGGTTTTTCCCTACGAATAGATAATATCCCCGATTCCTATATACACAAAGAAGAAGTTATCAATTTAGAAAAACAATATTATCTCAAACCTGCCGAAGGAGGTCTGTACAGAGCACCAATAGATACAACCTTCGCCCTTTATCGCCCTCGTGTCGGATTGAGCAGAAGCCGTTCAGTCGAAGCTTACCGAACAGCATATCCCTACCAAGCAGAACATTTGCCTTGGTATAACGACTCTTCGAATCTGTCCGAAGAAGAACAATACTACATTAGCCATTGTACACATATCACGGAATGGAGTTCCAAATCAAAATTAGATACTAAAACTCAGTCTTGAAGACTTTCAGGAAACACTTTCCGAAAATCAAACGGACGCAAATAATCATCATAAACCCAAATCCGTTTATGATGGTAAACATTGCGTGTCGTTTCTGGAAGTAACTTACAACAACTTAACAGATCATATGCTTTATAGAAAAAAGAAGGAAGGGCAAAACAACTTCCCCCATTTCTTCGCCACGCTTTATTGCCAAGACGAAATGCGTAATTCTTGAAAAAACGATCACTATATTCTCCCATCAAGCGCATTATTTCCAAACTATCCCATCCCCGCTGAGAGGCATATTCACACGCCACTTCATCCAAAACTTTACGGGATGTTGCCAAACGAGCTAAATTCTTACAAGCATCAACAACTGAAATACTTTTAAATTTCATCCGATTGACATCCACTAACGCAAACACATACGAACCAGCCTGTTTCTTTACCAGGATATTGCCAGGGGAATAATCGACATGCAATATTTCCGCCTTATGCAATTGTGCCGTAAAACGTGCAAAAGCCAGTCTGAGCTCTCGATCTTCTGCTCTATACACAGCCATATACTCGCGAAGTTCTTCCATCCTTTCCATATATAAGGATATATAATAACTATCGGTAAGTAAACCTCCGTGCTTTATCTCAATATATGCAATAGGATCTGCAACTCCAAATCCACGCTTCTGAACTTCAAGCGAATAGTCAAAAGAGCGTCGTGCTTTCGATCTACGAAAAAAAGAATATACAATCTGGTTTATTATATTAGGACGTTTAAACCTCTTGACTATCAAACGATATCCTTGTATATCGTACTTTTTAAGGATATTACGTCCTTGGTATATAGTCTCACCGTCCTTGAAAAAACATCCAGGAAGATGATAAATAAAATCAGTGAGAAAATTGTATTTAGGATTAATTACGACCTTCATCTGCCACATCCGATTTTGTCAGAAACTTAACAGCCTCATCCAAGGCTTTAGTAAAAAAATATCCTACAGACAACAAGTTACTTATCTCAATCACCCGAGATTTCATCTTAAAATAATCATCCACCGTCAATTTCTCCAATTTACCATCCAGTTCTTCCAAAGAATTTATGCAAATACCTATTTCCTTCTCTTTTATGAAAGGAGCCAATGCAGCCTTCTCCCAAATGATAAGCGGAAGATGACAACGGACATACAAAGAGACTTTATGAGGATTATTATATCGTAAATATTCACCATAGTTGCCAGTACATGCTTCATAAGAATCTCCATCCCAAACCAGGCCAAAATCACCCTGTACCGAAGATATCAATTGATCTGCCGGCAAAAAGCCGTTATATGAGAAATATTCTTTATTGAGAATCTTATCAGCTTCTAATCCTTTACCATACACACTCAGATGCCATTGACGAGGTAAACGATCCAACTCATATAAAAAACGATTTTTATTATATCCCAACGCGCCTGCATAAACAACCGTATAGTCAGTAGCTGGTTCTATTTTGTTTAAGACAATGGCTGGAGATAAATAATCCCAAATCTTCAGTTCTCCTTTCGGGACTTCACACCCCTTAGTTTGTAACCAAGCAGACATCGAATCATTCAATGTTATTAAATAATCAGAATTCTGCAGACGATCAATTTCTTGAAGGACTGTCAATCTTTTCCGTCGGAAAGAGCCTAAATCGTGAATCAAGGTTATAACTTTAGCTCCTCGATAATGCACTATATTACATAATAACGTATAATATTTTTTCAAAGGATATTGTATAATCAAAATATCACCTGACCTTAACTTAAAACAAACTTTAATCATACTGAGCAAAGTTATGACAAAGCCAAGTATCTTATTCGAACAAACGAGACAAGGAAACCCGATATTCCGATATCCTAAATCGCACATAATCTGTTCCATATCGGTCTTTGCTTTACTTCCCGCACTATATAGTTCTTTATAACATTTTGAAAAATAACAGACCCTCATGATATCGTAGTTTTCTCTTTACTATTTTATTGATGCCTTTACCTTTTCAACAATCCTCTCCGGTGTTATCAGTGTCATACACGCCCAATCACCGCGCAAACATGGTTTCTGCCCAAATACAGAACAAGGCCGACAAGGTAAATTTTCCTGAATAACATCACCGGAATCTTGATGATAACCATAAAAACCGGCATAAGGATGCGTCGCTCCCCAAATCGAAATCACTCGTGTACCTACCAAAGAGGCAAAATGCATATTTGCAGAATCCATACACAATAGCACATCCAATTGGCTGATTAACGCCAACTCATTATCCAAGGCATATTTACCTACAACACTTTTAACACGTGGATATTGAAACTCCCATTGTTCAAGGATTGCCTCCTCATATCCTCGCCCTCCGAACAAAAAAACAGTATAATCTTCACATTTCGACAAACAGGCAACGACTTGTTCCATTTCGTCCACTGGATAAATTTTACCTCGGTGTTTGGCAAATGGAGCAACACCGATCCATTTGCCTTTTTTAATTCCAGCAACGGAGGCCATTCCAGACAATTCGGCAGGAAATTCTTCATAAAGAGATGTAAACGTTTCTGTATAGTTCAACCCAGCAGCCCGAAACACATCGGCATAACGGACTATAACCGGACGAAGAGGATAAAGTCGTTTGCCTTTAATTGCAGTCAATCTTTTACGTTCTTTCCGCGCTTTATCCAACACAAACACACGCTTACCATTCAATCTGAAAAAAGTACAGATTATTATCGTACGGATCACATTATGCAAATCCAAGATAACATCAAAATCGAATTTCAACAATGCCGAGATAAATTTCAACAACCCGATAAGCCCTTTTTCAGCCCCCTTTGTATTAATACCGATAACCTCCACATTAGGTGGACGATTCATAAACAGGGGCATCAAAAAAGCTTGAGTCAAAACAGTAAAGGAATCTTCCGGATTAGCTTTGGCGGCAGAATAAATGACAGGCACTGTCATAGCGACATCGCCTATAGCCGAGAGTCGTATTACTAATACCTTTGCCATTATTTTTTACCGTACAATACTGGGTTCAAGGCCGGATCATTATACATCTTCATTTGTTTATAGACTTTCATATATTTACGTCCAGCACCGATATCTGCCAATAACTGATCCAATGCCACGCATAAATCCTTTTTTTGTTCCAAAAGTATGCGCAATTTTTCTTCACATTTTCCCTTATGCTCAGGAGTCGCATCCGAACGATCTACCTCCTGTTGCATATGATAAATCTTCAGGATCAAGATGGACAATCGATCAATCGCCCATGCTGGGCTCTCTGTATTGATCGTTGCATTCGGTAAGACTTTCACATTTTTATACTGATCCAAAAAGAAACTGTCAATTAACTCAACCAGATCCGTACGATCTTGATTGGATTTGTCAATCCGTCGTTTGATCACCAATCCTTCAGTCGGCTCAATAGCCGGATTGCGGATAATATCTTCCATATGCCATTGCACAGCATCAATCCAATTCTTCAAATACAGATAGAACTCTATACTCTTCACCTCATAAGGATTATGTACCGTGGCATCTATATGATCGGTGATATGATATGCCTTCGTAGCCTGTTCAAATACCAGGCAAGACTTTTCGCTGAAACTCATACGCTTTTTTATTTGTCTATACTTCTCAATTGCGCAAAGATAGCAAGTTTTTTTATCCTTTCAGCATATAGCCTTTTTTTGTAAGGGAAACGATACTGGTCAAAGGGTCGTTACGCAAGGCTTTGCGAAGATAAGTGACCTGCACATTCAAAGCCAGGGAGTTGGCATAAGAGACATTTCCCCATACAGCAGATAGGATGATTTCACGGTCGATCGCAACATTTGGATTACGGGCGAGGATACGAAGAATTTCTGCCTGACGGGAAGTGACCAACGTCTTGCTGTTGCCTGTACAGATTTCATTTGTGGAATAGTCAAACACGGTATTAGCGAAATGATAGATTTCTTCTTCGACTTTCACATCGGGATTCACTTCAAACCGCTCTTTGATCCGCGCCAGCAGCTCTTCCGGATAGAAAGGCTTGGCAAGATAGTCATTTCCTTTGAGGCTGAAGCCTTTCAGGCGGTCGTTTTTGTCCGAACGGTCGGAAAGGAAAAAGATCAGGACATGGCGATCGTTTTCCCGTATCTTTTCTGCGACCTCAAAACCATTCAAACCCGGCATATTGATATCCAAAAGGACAAGATCAGGCTTAACAACCGGAAATTGTTCGAGAACCATCATCCCGTTTCCGGTATAAGCCACATCATACCCTTCTTTTTCAAGAAAACGTTTGAGAAGAAGTGAATATTTCAGATCATCATCTGCAAAAAGTATTTTTAATGGTGTCGCCATATCGTTTTATATCGGTAATCCTACTGTTACTTCCGTGCCCTTTCCCACTTCACTACGAAGCGAGACCTGCCCATGATGGGCTTCGGCTATCTGACGTACATAACTCAATCCCAGTCCCAATCCAGGAATTTGCTTATCCGGTAAATGGACGGAGCGATAGAATTTCTCGAAGACTTTCGTCTGTTCGTCGGCAGAAATACCAACGCCATCATCAGTTACGGTCAGTTCTATCAGCTTGTCATTCCGGATAACGACTACGCGGATATTGACTCCAGAGCCGGAATATTTAATCGCATTCTCTATCAGGTTACTCAGAATATTGGCAATATGCACAGGATCAGCTGTAACCAATGGGAGATCAGGTGGAAAAGCAGTAGAAAAAGCAACCTGTTTTCCAGATGGAATATGAACTAAACGGATCACCTTTTCAACCAACTCTTGCAAATTGAACAGAATGGGATGCAGCAGTGTCGCACTACCGTCGGCACTCACCATATTTTTCAGTTTCTCCAGATAAGCGGAAAGATTGTCCAGCTCAAACAAGGCGTCCTGGACAATACCGTCGCAGGCAGCCTCATCCGTGCGCATCTCTTTATCATTCAAGAAAGAGACACACATTTTCAAAGTCTGTACCGGACGTCTCAATTCATGAATCATCGTATGAACAAAACTTTCACGCATTTCGCCAAGCTTATACTGTTTAAGTATCGTATTAATTTGCAAACCCAAGCAGGAAAGCAGCAACAGGATCAGAAACAGACTCAAAATCAGTTGTCCCACCATCCGCTTCAGAAGAGGGTTTATCGGGAAACCGACTTCTATCATCACCCCTTTCCGCTCCAACGGAGCATACCGGTATTTAACTCCCAAGCAAGGCGGGAACAGATGTTCCGGTAAAATTTTCCAAGAATTGAAACGGCTCAATGTATCTCCTTCCGGCAAAAAAGCGATCTGGAAATCGTATTGCGACAAGCGCGCCCGAAGCAGACTATCTAAACGTTCAACCTGGAAAGGAATATAGTAATTAACGACATTTCGTTCCACACCATGAATAATGCTGTCTTCCGGTAAGGTCGCATCAAACGAGAGGTTTAGTTTTGTCATATTCAGTTGACCGCCAATTATCGAATCGACCAAGACATCCGTTTTAAAATCAAAACAAAGTTGTGTCTGCACATTCCTGATAGTGGAAGTTCCGGATTGAGTACGCGAACTACGATCTATTATATAAGAAGTATCATCACCTATCGCCATTTTCCGGCGCTCGGCAAACTCTTCATCTCCGACACGCAATACATCGGCGGCAATTTCATCAGCATATCGCTCCACTTCATAACGATACTGATTATAGAGCCAATAGGCCTGCACGCTTATCGCCATTAAAGCTGAGAATAACGATAATATATAAATCAGTTTGATCCGCTTTCCCATCTACTTCCGATACTCTTTCCGGCAAAGGTAAAGAGCTTCCCGATAAGTCCTATACAAAAATAGATCTTTTTCAGGCTGCGTAATATTTTAGTAATAATCAAGAAAAAAATATGACAGGAGGTGTGTCGAAACAAAATTCTGCTTACTAATAGGCATAATTTAGGCACAGATACACGGAAAGAAAATAAATTTATCCGTGTAAATCTGTGCCTAAAGGATCGTAATAAAGGTACTTTGCACGCCTTCCGTCGCCGACCTATAATATTATTCCACGTTATATCCGGTAATTAAGACCTTGCCTTCATTACCTCTGGTATCTTCATCTCTCCAGCTCATACGTACTTCCTTCTTTTCACCCGGAAGCAAAGAGAAATAGTTGTCGGAATAAAATACCGGTAGAATCTGCTGGTCGTCTTTACCATCTACAACATTGAGGCGGATCATCAAAGCCGGTGTAGACGTCTTGTTCTCGATAACAGACACGGCACTCCAGGTTCCGTCTGCATTTTTATCCACGATTGTTGCGGACTGCAAAGCAACCTTTGCCAACTGGCACAAATCCTGGTAGTTGTTTTCTTCCAAACTTCTGTGATAGAAGTTGTCGGAAACGACTTTGCCATCTTCGGTCAGCGTCATCTTGATGAAATGGACCTTCGACAAGTTCTCCGGGAATTCCAACTTGATGCACTTATCGGTCGTATCTTCATTGCTATCGACAGTCGCTTCTTTTTCCCAGGCTACGGATGCATCCATATTCAGAACCTGTACTTTTGCCGTCAGACCTTTATGCGTGCCAGCGCTGTAGTTGACCACTTCTACCTCGTCCGTTGCCGGATTCCACTGGATATGCAGCGGCTCGGAAGCCTTCTTGATAGCAAAATAGGCGGCAGTCGGCTCGAAATAATAATCATACGTCTGCCATACCATTGAAGGCCAACAGGAATGGCTCATCCACATCAGCAGACCTTTGCGGTTCTGGCTTCTGGACTCGAACAGGCTGCGGTGGCCGTCGTAGTTCACCCACTGGGCCAGTTCGGCAAACTCTTTCGCACTCTGCGGTTCGCCATATCCTTTCGCGATGATCTCGTTGAAAGAGGTGCAGCCCTGTGCCCCTTCGCGGGTATAGTCATGCATCCCCCATTCGTTATCCTGCGGCCAGATTCCTTCCGGCGAGAAGGTGCGGAGCATGCTTTCGTAGGTCATGACGTTCGGCATGCCTCGTTCGCTATGGAACTTATCGTTGCCGGTCTTCAGCGTGAAATATTCTTTTGCCGGAAGCATACGGTACGGGCCGTGGCCGCTCACCACATCATCGGCCGAGCTGGAAATATAATGGATATCCGGATGGTCTTCCTTGATGATACGGCGCAACGCCTTGTCGATCTGTTCGGGCGGAAAACCTTCGTTACGTCCGCAGTAGAGGCCGATAGACGCATGGCTGCGAATCCGTTTCACATAATCTTCCGCATTGGCGATAAACATTTCCGGATAATACGGATCGGGTCCGTCGGCCGGGTTAGCCAGCCAGAAGTCCTGCCAGATCATGATACCGTGGCGGTCGCAAGCCTCATAAAGCTCCTCGTCGCCGATCATGCCGACCCAGTTACGCATCATCGTAAAGTTCATATCGGCATGGTAAGCCACAGCAATATCATATTCGCGACCGCGATAGTTCAAATTCGATTCACCGAAGCCCCAGTTACCGCCCCGGCCGATAAAGCGACGGCCATTGATAAAGAGGCTCAGAATATGATTGTCCTCATTGAATGTCATCTGGCGGATACCGACTTTGAAGTCTTTCGCATCCGAAACCTTATCATCCACTTTGAAGGTGAAGTTGGCATCGTAGAGGTTCGGCGCGCCGTAACCTTTAGGCCACCACAAGTGCGGGTTTTCCATCTTCAGTTGCGGGAAGTCCTTGACATCGAAAACGACTGTCTTCTCTTCTCCCGCCGCCAGGGAAACAAGTTGCTGGAATGTGATATCTCCTACCTTGCCTTCCAACGTACCGTTTACCGTATTGGCATCGTGGTTCTTCACGATCACCTCGGCTGTCAACGTAGCGGAAGTCGTATCGGGCAACGGCAGGACAGACGTAACAAGCGGATCGGCAACCGTCACCTTTCCGGTTGAGGTCAGGAAGACATCGTTCCAGATACCGATATTGCGGCCGCGAACCGTCGGAATCCAGTCCCAACCGATCGTCGCGTGGAAGGTCGGGTTATCAGCCCCTAAGATTCCGCCGTTGAAGTCCGTGCTCTGCTTGTTCTTTTCCTTGATCGCCCCGATATGGTTATTCCGGATGATCTCTACAGCCACCACGTTCTTACCCGGAACAACCAGATCCGTCACATCGAACTTGCCTCGCATAAAGGCGCCGTCGATACGGCCTAATTTCTTTCCGTTCAGATAGACATCCGCTTTCCAGTTGATCCCGTCGAAGTTCAGGAACAGGCGGTCCTGCTTGAATCCTTCCGGCACTTCGAACTCGTCACGATACCAGAAGTTGGACCAGAAGAACGATTCGGACACCTGCAACTGGTTGTCCGCATAGTTCGGATCGGCGATTGCCCCGATATTCTTGTAACTGCTCAATACCGTTCCCGGCACTGTCGCCACGATCCAGTTCTCCGGCTTGTAGCCCAGAGTAGATATTTCTTCACCCGAAGCCGTCACTTCAGAAGCACGTTGCAGCTCCCAGTTGCCGCCGGACAAGATGATCTTTCCCTTCGAAGCGGCAGGAGAAGCCACAGGCTGAGCCACTTTACCCATTACTTCCACTTCGCTCAGGATATAACGGCTACCGTTCGCCGGCTCTTGCATCAGGACACGCACATAGCGGGCATTCTGCTTGCCGTTCAATGCGATTTCATCTATCAGGCCGTCACCGCCCGGCAGTTCGGCCGCATCTTTCCACTGCACGGCATCATCCGACACCTGCACTTTTCCTTTGACGGCTTTGTTGATCCAGTGCAACACGACCTTATCGAACTCCGACATGCTGCCGAGATCCACATACAACCATTCTTCACCCCCAGTAGCACTCATCCAGACACTGTTGAAGAACTGGGACGGTTTCATTTCCACTAAACCACCGTCCTTATCCATGAAATTAGCTTCCGTAAACACCCAATCGTGTGCGCCTGCCATCTTCAGCAGCACGCGGTAATCGGAGTAAGCGTTTTCGGAATTGAAAGTAATCGTTTCATTCAGTTTGCGGACCGGCATGGTTGTTTCACCGGTCTGTTTGTTCGGGTCGGTCACCACCACCCGTCCGGAGACTGCCTGACCGGGCAGACCGCTACCGCTCAGTTTGCCGATTTCCGTCCAGTTCTTTCCGTCATTGGAACCCTGGCAGATGATCTCGTAGCCGCCTTTCGACACTTTATCGTCATACACGACCGTTCCTACCAGCGACAGTTTGCCGGCCGCTTTGCTATAGTTTGCCAGCGTAAACCGGAAATAGGTATCTCCGCCGGGAAAAGTATTCCGTGAATACGGCCCTTCGTCGATCATCCATTCGCGTTCGCGTCTCGGAACGTCTCCATCGGGCGTAGACAAGTTCAGATACTGCGGTTGCTCGTCCGTCACGATGCCGTCTGTCGCCAACTGCGCCACCAGGTTATAGTCATGACTGGAAGAGGCAAAAGCCGATCGCAACCGGGCAATGTTACGGTAAGTGGAAGGATCCGGAGCCAGAGAAGGCGAGAAATCCTCCTTCGGGTCGCCCGGATACTGTCCGATACCACGCGTATAATAATCAGACCGTTCGAAAGATTCGGCCGTAGGGTTTGTTCCGCCGCATCCCCAAAGAAGCAACGATGCCATCGCCGCCCCGCAAAGGGTAAGGACGTTCTTTTTCTGTTTATCCAAAGTCTTCATTTATGAAAGTTTGCTTTATTATTTTGTGCTTTTTGACTACTTAACCCCTTACTTGAAAGAAGTTTGCACAAACTTACGGAAAAAACTACTATTTACATAGGAATCACCGTTTTTTATGTATCTTTGATCCCATATACAGGATTCTTCATGAAAGATATACAGATATTATATTACTTTGCTAAAACAATTCAAATCCAAATTTGCCGATAAATACGGTATTCTCAAAATCGGCATCTTCGGATCAGTTGCTCGTGGAGAACAAACAGAGAAAAGTGATTTGGAAAAACGGTGTGGCTGCCCGATCGACCTGATTCGCTTGCGTAAAAGTTTAAGGCCTCTGTTACTGGATAAGATACTAAAGGAGGGTATTTATGCATAAAGATGAAATTACAGACAGATTGTATCTTATAGCCGAGGCTATTGATGTAATTATCGACCGATGTATAAAATACAAACACCGGACGACTTCCTTTCCACACCTTGGAGAATGACCATATTTGATTCCTGTGTCATGCGCTTACAGACAATCGGTGAATACGTCAAGAAAATAGACGATAAAACAAATAAACAGTTACTACCTAAATATCCCCAAGTACCTTGGGTTAAGGTGATAGGACAGCGTAATATCATTTCGCACGAATACTCTGCTGTTGATGAGGAAAAGATATTCATTACAATTAAGAAACATCTCCCACCCCTAAAAAGCACCGTCTTACTTATTATAAAAGATATAGAAAAGGATTTGGATAGCCAGGAATAACCCCACCGTAATATTTCAGTAATAACTTTACTCGCCCCGGAGGTTTGCCGTCCGCTACATTTGCAGCAGACAAACACTCTAAGACGATTAAAGTTATGAAACGAATCCTATTATCCGCAGTTCTTTTACTGGCATGCGGGGCTGTACAGGCCCAATTCAATATCCGCGTGTACAACATGAGCGAAGTGCTCAAGGCGAAACCCATCGACAAGGTATTGTTCACCGCCCAGTACGACCTCTCCTTTGTCGGCGACACAGCCCATGAAGACAAACACATCGATGAGACTATGATGCTGAAGGTAGGTTCCAAAAGTTCCCTGTTCTACAGCTATGCCCGTTTCCGTATGGACTCGCTTATCGAAATGGACAAAGCGACCGGAGCTTCGCAGGAAATCATCCAGGAACATATGAAACAAGGCACCAGCCAAGTGAACTACCAGATATTCAAAAACTATCCCGAAGGCAAACTGACACAACTCGAACCTATCGCCGCCAGTAACTTCCGTTCGGAAGAAAAAACAGAGATTCCTGTCTGGGAACTGCATCCCGACACAGCAACTTTCCTCGCCTACACCTGCTACAGAGCGACCTGCCGATTCCGGGGGCGAAACTACGAAGCTTGGTACACTCCGGAAATTCCGCGCAGCGAAGGTCCTTGGAAACTGCAAGGACTGCCCGGCCTGATCCTGAAAGCCTCCGACAGCCGGCAGCACTACACCTTCGTCTGCACCGGTATCGAGAAAGCCGGCAAAGAAGAAGCCATCCTGTTTATCGGAAGCGAATACGAACCGATCTCCCGCAAAGATCTCCTCCGGATACACGAACGTTTCGCCGCCGACCCGATCGGCTATCTGAAGGAAACCTCCCCCGGTATGCAGATCATCGTCAAAGGAGAAGACGGACAACCGATGCACCCGAAGAACACGCCTTACAATCCGATAGAAAAAGAGTAACAAAAACAAGAACAAACAATGAAGAGCCTCCTGTATATATCCATTCTCCTGATCACCGCCTGCAACCTGTCTGCCCAGCAAGTCATCAAAGGGACCGTGACCGATGCCGGAAACGGCCAGCCGGTAGATGCCGCAACCGTGCAGATACGTAAAACCGGACGGCAGCTCCCGCTGACCTACACCTTGACAAAGGCCGACGGCACCTTCATCCTCCCGCTCCACCAGGCAGACGACTCACTGTTTGTCCACGTCTCACTGTTGGGATATAAAGCGATCCGGCAAAAGATCACAGCCGGGACAAGACTTCTCATCCGCCTCGAACCGGAAATCTTCACTCTGAAAGAGGTCGAGATACGTCCGGGGCGCGTCTACGGGCAACACGACACGATCAATTACGACGTGTCGCAATTCATCAGTCCGAAAGACGAAGCGATCAAAGACGTACTGAAAAAACTGCCGGGAGTGGATGTAGACGACGACGGGAAAATCTCGTACAACGGGAAAAAGATCAGCAAGTTCTATGTGGAAGGCATGGACCTGACAGACGGGCGGTACAACCAACTAACCAATAACTTGCAGGCGGGTGCTGTCAAGAGCGTGCAAATACTGGAAAACCATCAACCCATCCGTGCCCTGCAAAAGAAGCTGACAACCGAAGATATCGCGATCAACCTCAAACTGAAAGACAATTTCCGAGACCGCTGGATGGGGACGTTGGAAGGAAGCATGGGCATTCCCCCTCTTTTGTGGGAAGGCATGGGCAATGCCATCCAGATCAGCCGTAAAAGCCAGTCCGCCTATATTTATAAAGGGAACAACCGGGGAAACAATGTAACAGACGAACAGAACGTACTTACACAAACAGGAGCCAAAAGAAGAATAGGCCCTTCGATCCCGTCATTCCTTTCCCAGCCCTCCTTCTCCGCTCCACTGAAAAAGGAACGGCTGCTCTTTAACAACGTACATTCCTTTTCCGGCAACCAGATATACAAGCTAAACGAAGCGACACAGTTACGCTTCAACATCAACTACTTGCACGATCTCATACAACAAGAAAGGGGAAGTATCACCCATTATTACCAGGCAGGAGATACGGTTACCCTAAAGGAACAAAACGACACGCACATCCGTACCGACCGGGCGGAAGTGGCGGCAAGCCTGGAAAACAACGCCGACAGCCGTTACCTGACAAACGACTTCAACCTTTCCGGCAACTGGGAAAGAAGCACGTCCCGTATCTCCGGTGTCTCATCGGTCAATCAGCACATCCGGACACCGGACATGGGCATACGCAATTACCTGCAAAACATCTGGCCACGGGACAAATACACGCTCGAACTCCGTTCACTGCTCCGCTATCACAACCAGCCTGCCCACATCCTGATAGACGGGGACGAACAGACGTTACACTTGCAACAGTTCTATCTGGACCATTCATTCGCTTTCCTGCGCAAGAAAGGGAACCTGACCCGGCAATATACAGCCGGTATAACAGGCGATATCAATTCGATCCGGAACGGAACGAGTCTGTATTTCAAACCGAACTACCAATGGAACCTGCACAAATGGAATCTGACCTTCCATCTTCCGTTCGTATGGACCACCTTTCCAGCAGCCGGCTTTTCCCGGTTGGCTGCCAATCCGTTCCTGTACATCAACTATAAGTTCAACTATGCCTGGCGTTTTTCTTTCCATGCCAACTACAAGGAAAGTTACGGAAGCATCACCGACCTCTACCCGGCTGCATACCGCACAGACTACCGCAACTATCGGATGAACAACGGTATCCTGCCCGTCTACCGCAACCAGAGCTATTCGTTGTACGGAGAGTACAAGAGCACGGTGCGCGAGTTCTTTTCCACCCTGTCGCTCAACCATAACCGGGGATGGTCCGACCGTATCTTCGAACAGCAGGTCCGCGACGGGCAAGTCTCGCTTGTCTCCCACCGCCTGTCCAACTATTCTTCCGGCTGGACGGTGAAAGGAACCCTTTCCAAAGGCTTCTACGACTGGGGACTGAAGACGTCGCTCTCTTACCTCTTAGGACGCAACAACGCGGAACAACTGAGCGCCGGCGAACGGTTGCCTTACCGGTACGATTTCATGCAATATGAACCGAAGCTGATCTGGTCGCCCCTGCGCAGCTTCTCTGCCAGCTATCAAGCGACCATCTACCTCGGACGGTCGAAGATCGGGACCGGCACACGCCTTGATCCGCTCCTGAACGTCGTCCAGAAGTTCCAGCTCTCCTACGAGCTTTTCCCTGTAGAGATCAATCTTTCGGCAGACCACTACCACAACGATGTCAGCCGGGACAAGTCTGTCAACGCTTTCTTCGCCGGCCTCTTCCTACGTTGGAAAATGGGAAGCTGGCAGTTCACAGCCGAAGCGACCAACCTGTTCAACAAGAAACAGTATAGCTACACGCAGTATTCCGTCACCGAAAGCTATACTTCCTGGATCAATATCCGTCCGCGGGAATTTATGGCCTCGGTGCGGTACAAGTTCTGAATATTTTATAACTGCCAAAGCGGTTCCCTCTACCAGCATAACGCCATCCGCCTGCTGGAAATAGACGATATCCCGCCAATCGTTATCCGAGATGTTTACCGGACGATAGAAGGATTCATCTTCACCTACGTGCATAATAATTTAATTACAAGACCATTAAAGGGTAAATGCAAAGAGTAAAAGTGCCTTCACCGGTCACAGTTGCCTTCATCAAAAAAATAAGCTGAGTACGGAAAGAGTGTTATAAACCGACAACTGCCATGCTTCTATCGCCAAACTATAAAACCATAGAGCTTTCGACCCTGGTCGATAATAAAAAAGAATATAAGATGAGTTTTAATATCTATAATATATGCATATTATGCACTCCCATAATCGCTTTATTTTGCACTTAAATAAATCGCTTTGGATAAAAGACGGGAGGGGAACATAGTCAACCGAGATCGGGACAAAACAAGGTGAAAGCAAATTTTTAAGTTGAAGGTAGTCCCGATGTTCACCTTCACCCACCCATACAATTTGATAATCAAAATGTTTCAAAAGGCGGTGAAACCAAATAGGTGGTTTGAATCTAAGAAAATGAACAATTAAAGTTAGAAATACATGGATATTATCAATATTTTTCTCGATCTTCGTTCACAACTCATATTGTCAGCATGAACGGCATGAATAAAGATTGACTTCAGCACATGATTTTGGAACAAAGACAGTGCTAAAACAGTTGAATCTGTCCATAGTGCACGGTAAACGCAAAACGGGCAATGTGTCAAAACATAAAAAGGAGGTAACAATATGGCAAACCCCAGATTACCCAATATCACAGAGGCGGAACAGGAACTCCTTTATGAGAAGTTGAATGTTTACAACCAAGGGAAAGCCTCTTATAAGGAGGCGGGATGTTACCTTGTGGTTTTACCGAGGGAAGGACATCCGAACTACAGCCTGTGGTTCTACACGCCTCTACTCGACAGGCAGTGCATCTTGTTTATCGAAGATTTGAAACCGGACATTATCCAGTCGCTGCGCATCGTCACTTCCGAATTGTGGTATGCCAACCGACAGATCCTGGTCACGGACTACAATGAAAAGAGGATGTCGACACACGGAGATGACCTGATCGCTTTCGGCAAATACCGCGGACACTTCCTGTATGAGATCTTGCGGATAGATCCGGGCTACGTGAACTGGATCGCCTTTAAATATACCCCTATCATCCCCAAGCAAGAACGTTTCGTCAAAATGGCACAAGCCTACAACTGCGTCTACCTGGACAAGATGCTAAAAAAGAAATACCAGCCACGTCCCACCAGCCGTTTCTTAGGCAAGAAAGGGGACAAGCTGTCCAATCTCACCCTGAAAATAACTAAAGTACGGGTGGAAGACGACCCATACAGGACCCGCGTCATCGGGACGACTCCGGTCTTCTTCGTACGCCAGCGCCTGACGGCCATCGATGCGAGCGGCAACCTGGTCAACCTGACCTTTGCATCCGGCAATCCCAGCCATGCATCCGGACAGTTGCCCTCCCTGGAACATGCCTACCGGCCGGGTGAAGTGCTACACATCTCTTCGGCACGTATCGCCGCGACGGTTGAAAGTTATGGCATACAGTACACGCGGTTGAATTATGTCAAGATTGGAAAATAATCCCTACCTTTGTCTTCTCGAAAAAGGACAGCAAGATGAAAATAGTCGCCGACAATACCGTTCCTTTTCTGAAAGGAATCGCAGAACCGATCGCAGAGGTAAAGTATCTCACTTCTAAAGAGTTTACACCAGAAAACGTACAAGATGCAGACATACTGATCGTACGGAGTATCGATAAATGTACCCGCGAACTGCTCGAAGGAAGCCGGGTGAAACTGATTACCAGCGCTACAATAGGTTTCGACCATATCGACACCCGGTATTGTGATAAGGCAGGTATCACCTGGAAGAACTCACCGGGATGCAATGCCGTCTCGGTCGCCCAATATGTGCTTTCCGGATTGGTCACGATCGCGCTTCGCAAGGGTGAACCCCTACAAGGGAAGACGATCGGGATCGTCGGTGTCGGTCATGTCGGAAAAGAGGTGGAGAAGTTATGCTCGGCCTACGGGATGAACGTGCTCCGCAACGACCCGCCACGTGCGGAGAAGGAGGGGAAAGACGGTTTCGTCTCACTGGAGACGATCGCAGAGCAAGCCGACATCGTCACCTTCCACACGCCGCTGACAAAAGAAGGTCGTTTTGCCACCCGCCACCTGGCAGGAGTAGACTTCTTCCGCAAGCTCCAACGGAAACCTTGGTTCGTCAACGCATCCAGAGGAACCGTCCATGATACGGATGCCCTATTGCATGCCCGGAAAGAGGGTAAGATCAGTGAACTGATCTTGGACTGTTGGGAAAACGAACCGGATATAAACCGGGAATTATTGGAACTGGCCACGATAGCCACCCCGCATATTGCCGGTTTCTCGGCAGACGGGAAAGCCAATGGTACGCGTATGTGTCTGAAAAACATCGAAAAATTCTTCCAAGTGAAGATCGAGAAGATCAGCGAAGTGATTCCGACAGCTCCCGAAACTCCGGTTATCGACTTGAATCGGTTTGACAAAAACCGGATCGAACAAGCGATCCTCACCAGTTTTAACCCGCTTGCCATAGACCGGGCGCTACGGGAAAATCCCGACAGATTCGAGTGGTTCCGGACAAACTATCATCACCCAAGAGAATACGGTGCATACACAATCGTCCATGCGACCCCGGAAGAAACCGGACAGCTCCGAAGATTGGGGTTCGGAATCCAACAATAACACAAACAAAATGAAACAATGGCAAAAGACAAACTTATATCACCCAGCTTCTGCTATATCTTAGCAGCCAACTTTTTGCTGTTCTTCGCATTTTATCTGATATTGCCGATCCTGCCGTTTTACTTGCAGGACCAGTTCGATGCGGATAAATCGATGATCGGTTTTATCCTTTCGTGCTATACTATTGCTGCCCTCTGTATTCGTCCGTTCTCCGGATACCTGCTGGACACATTCGCCAGACGGCCGTTGTACCTTTTAGCCTACTCCGTCTTCATGGTCATCTTCGCCGGATATATGATCGCCAGCCTGCTGAACATCTTCATCGTGCTCCGTATCCTGCACGGCTTCGCCTTCGGCATGGTGACGGTGTCGGGCAATACGATCGTGATCGACATCCTGCCCTCCTCCCGCCGTGGCGAGGGGATCGGTTATTACGGGCTGGCAAACAATACGGCCATGAGTTTCGGACCGATGACAGGGCTGTTCATGCACACCAGCTTCTCCTACGAAACGATTTTCGCCTGCTCGCTCCTCTCCTGTTTTCTCGGATTCATCATGGCCTATTTAGTAAAGACGCCGCAGAAGCAGCCGATAAAGAAGGAACCGATCTCGCTGGACCGTTTCTTTTTGGTGAAAGGGACCTGGGCAGGCATCTCTTTGCTGCTGCTCTCCATCCCCTACGGCATGACGACCACATACGTGGCCATGTATGCCGATGAAATCGGGATTTCCGTCAATTCGGGATTATATTTCACCTTTATGGCGATCGGTCTGGCCGTCTCGCGCATGTTCTCCGGACGGCAGGTCGACAAAGGAAGGATTACGTTGGTCATCTCGTTGGGAATGTATCTTGCCGCCGCCAGCTTCTTCGGGCTGGCAGCTCTGGAAAGGCTGATGCAGTGGAATCCGGCTTTCACTTCTTATCTGTATATCGGGATCGCCCTTTCACAAGGAGTCGCATTCGGTACGATGTTCCCGGCTTTCAACACTCTGTTCGTGAACCTCGCTCCCAACAGCCAGAGGGGGACAGCGACTTCCACCTATCTCACCAGTTGGGATGTGGGGATCGGGATCGGGCTGATGATAGGCGGAAGCATCGCACAGGCTTTCGGGGGATTCAACTACGCTTACCTGTTCGGGGCGTGCCTGACAATTTTTTCGACACTGTTCTTTTTATTGAAAGCAGGTCCTCATTTCAACCGGAACAAATTGAGATAAGATGGTTGGCTTAGCTGTTGCGATACTCCAGCGGTGACATCCCCACGTAGCGACGGAAATACTTGTCGAAGAAAGCGACGTTGCTGTAGCCCAGTCCGATAGAGATTTCCTTTATCGGGAGATTCGTTGATTTCAGTTGGGCTTTGGCATCCATTATCACGACGTTGGCAATAATATCGAGGGCTGTCATCCCGGTCGTCTTTTTGATCACGTAGCAGAAATGAGGCAAGGTGATCCGCAACTTTCCTGCATAGAAAGAGGCACTCCGCTCTTTCGTATAATATTGCCAGACAAGCTGCACGAACTCGCGAGCGATCTCCTTATCACGGCTCAGGACCGGTTCTTTCCAGGTATTGAACCTCCTGTACATATTGACCACCCCTTGGATCAGCAGGTCAAGGACCGGTTTCAAACTGTCGGTAAAGAGGATAGAGTCCGGAGCGTTGTCAGCCCGTACCAGCAAGGAGAAAAAATCTTTATAGATAGCGGCGGCATTACCGGACAAAGGGACTACCGGATTCTCGATGATCGTAACAATCAAGTTGGAGATCGTCCGGATAAAATTGATGCTTTCCAGAAAACGGGAAGAAAAAGCGACGAAACAGACTTCCGCATCTTCCGACACTTCATGAATCTGGATAAAGGTATTGGGCAGCAAAGTGATGAAATCGTTCGCCCGCGCCGTATGTTCATCCAGATTTATCGTCACACGGATCGTCCCCCGCGTGCAAAAAGCAAACACGCCCGCTTTTATCTTGCAGGGAAAAAGCCCGTACATGTTCAGGATGTCACCCGTAATACCATCGCCTACGATAAAATCTTTCGGAATATCGAATTTAGGCAAGTCAACGTCAATCTTCATAAAAACATCGTTTTGTTGTTTCAAAAGTAGCAAAATATGCTTAGCTCACCTAACAATCTTAAAAATAGAATATTTATTCCCAAACATGGAGATTGTTTGTTTCAAACTTAAGCCTGTTCTTTGTATCATCCTATAATATGACTAAAAGCGAAACATATGGACAGAAAATCAATATGCAGTTTACTTTGCGCCATGATACTGGCTATTCTCTTGATATCCTGCAATGACAAGGATGATTATGATGGCCTTTCCCCGGCGGAACTAAGCGGGACCTATTCTAACAAACTAAGTGCCCCTGCAAACGGAGATTCCCTTATTTTGAGCTATAACGGGAATACATTTATCGGAAAAGATGTGGAATTTAAGACGGATGACGGGAAAACCGCACACATCATTCTTAAATATGTACTACCGCACGATAAAGAAACGGCTATCTCCGGCGTCTCTCTGACAGCAGGTTCCGGCAGCTATTCTTTCAGTGGAGGCGCGACAACCTCAACCGGTACGGCATTTCATTATCTGGGTAGTATACAGACCGGAAAATTGATACTGGAACTGTCGGACATCACGATTCCAGAGAACCAGCTGACAATGAACGGTACCTGGTATGTCGCCCACGAAAATGCCTCTTATTACAATGTAGACAATGGCAGCATGCAGACGATGATCGGAATGCTGTATAACCTGGTGGGCGGCAAACTGGTCTGCAACCTGATCAGTTCTGTGCTCGACGGTCTGGCCTTCCAGGCGGACGGAAACATCATCGCCCGCTATGCTCCCCTGCCCGACTCGGTCCGGATAGGAAGTCTGATAGGCAACTACATCAAACATCCGGCAAACGACTGGAACGCTTCACCTCCCAACCTGGCGACTTATTATGTGAACGACAATACATCCTTATATGTAATCCCGCAGATCGACATGATCATCCGCCAAGTGATGATAAACAGACAGACGAAAGCCAACTCTGGGGATAGCTCTATGGAAAATGCGCTGCTGGCAGCCTACCAGAAGATCAATACTTGGTCTACAACCGGTATTAAAATGACAATTCGCGAAAGCGAAGACCCGGCAAAAGGTGATCTCATCCTGCTCCTCGACAAATCGGAAATACAGGAATTGTTCGCCTTGCTGGAGATCGTGAAAGTTTTTATTCCGGAAGAGACGCTTAACGCACCTGTCATGGATCTGATCGGCAACCTGATCCCGCCCCAGTTCGTAAGTATCGCAGCCATACTCCTGAAAGGAAAGACGTTCGGTGCGATCTTGAACCAGTTGAGCCAAGAGCTGAACACAATTCCCATTGAGATCGGTATCTATTTGTACAAAGACAAAAACATCAATTAAAAGCATTTTATATGAGAAAGCTATATATCTTGATTTTCGCCCTGTCACTTTTCACCGGGACCGCATTCGGACAAATGGTGAAAGGGCACGTTTATGATGCGAAAACCCATGAACCGCTACCGGGCGTCAACATCACCTACAAGAAAATAAACGGGGATACGAACGGAACCATATCGGATGCCGACGGAGCCTATGAAATCGCGTTGCCGGACGGTGGGATCGACCTCCTGTTCAGTTACATCGGGTACGAGAACGAACAACTCCCGCTGATACTCCGCAAGGGGGATACCAAAACAAAAGATGTCTATATGAACATCAAAACGAACCTGTTGGGAGACGTAGTGGTCAGTGCCGGACGCTTCGAACAGAAACTAAGCGATGTCACCGTTTCGATGGACCTGCTGAAAGCAGGCGATATCGCCAAGCAGGCCCCTACCGACCTGAGTTCGACACTGAACACAATGCCGGGTGTGGATATCAACGACAAGCAACCCTCCATACGGGGCGGGAACGGATGGACATACGGGGTCGGTTCGCGCAGCCTTGTGTTGGTAGACGGTATGAGCGCTCTAAGTTCGGGCAACGGAGTGATCAACTGGAACATCGTCCCGCTCGAAAATATCGAACAGGTAGAGGTGATGAAGGGTGCTTCCTCTGTGCTCTACGGCTCATCGGCCTTGAACGGGGTGATCAACATCCGCACGAAACGGCCGGGACTCACGCCGACCACAAGTGCCCGCGCCTATGTCGGGGTATACGACCATCCGGTTCATGACGAATATGAAGGGGCAGACGTCTCGCACGCACGACGGATCGGAAACTTCGATGTATCGGGCGGACTCAACCTGTTTTCCGATGACGGATACCGCGATCAAGGATACAACCGGCGTCTGCGACTCGGAGGCAATATGACATACCACCATCCGATGAAAGAGGGCAAACTGCTGAACTACGGGTTCAATTTCAATTATCTGGCCGACAAATATGCCGACTTCTTCATCTGGCGTTCTCCGGTAGAAGTCTACCAGCCGTCATCCATCGCCAACATGGGTCGCAAGGGGAACACCTTCTATATCGACCCGTTCTTCAATTTTACCAATCCGACCAACAATACCTCGCATAAGATCAAGACCCGTTTCTATTACCGGGGAGACAACATCATCGACGGAAGCTCCAGCCATAAGTCGCTCGACGACATCTTAGGCAATATGGGAAGCGATGCCGCCACGGTCACCGCCTATATCGACAACATCAAGAACGGAGACTACAGCCCGTTCTTCCCGCTGATCCAGCCGATACTGCAAGGCGACCTGAACGGGATCGTGGACGGGGCCGTCAACATCCTGAACGGGGTATTCCCGACTGCCACGACAGCCGATTACTGCGACCTGATCTCCTGGGTGATGAACAACAACAAGGAGAATGTTCCCAAAGGGACGGACAAGAACTACACCTACTATGTAGACTACCAGTTCAATAAGAAATGGGACAACGGAAGTCAGATCACCGCCGGGGCAACCTACGAACACATGAAAAGCGTTTCGAAAACCACCGGGACGCACGACAGCGACAATGCCGCCCTGTTCGCCCAGTACGACCAGCGTTTCTTCGACCGCCTGAGCGTATCGGCCGGCATGCGTGCCGAATACTACCGGGTGGATGGTTACCTGCGGGAAGCGGATACCAAACTGTTCGGAACCAAGATTCCGGTCAAACCGATCTTCCGCGCCGGACTGAACTACCAACTTGCCGACTACAGCTTTATCCGCGCCAGCTTCGGGCAAGGCTACCGCTATCCCTCTCTGACCGAGAAATATGCCCGTAAGGACATCGGCGGTGTCGGCGTGTACCCGAACAAAGAGGTGAATGCCGAAAAAGGTGTAAATGCCGAACTGGGCTTCAAACAGGGATATAAGTTCGGAAACCTGACGGGATTCTTCGACTTGGCGGGATTTTATACCCAATATACCGACATGATCGAATTCCGCTTCGGAATCTTCAACAATACGACTTTTCAGTATATCAACGGTGTGCGCGACCTCTTGAGCATGATTACCCAAGGCCAGATGCCGGGATTCGGCGCCCAGTTCTATAACGTGTCGAAAGCACGTATCTACGGGGCGGAAGTCAGTACGAACGGTGTCTACACGTTCAATCCCAATACCACACTAAGCTACAACTTAGGATATGTATTCATCGAACCTGAAGACGCCGATTATAAGAAAAAGAACGAAGAAGAGGCGACCTACGATGATCCGATGCAGATGAAAGAGAAGTCCAATACATCCAAATACCTGAAGTACCGCCAAAAACACACAGTGAAAGCCATCCTTGACTTCCAATGGAAACGGCTGACACTAGGAACCAATATCGTGTGGAAAAGTAAGACGTTGGCCGTAGACTACCTGATGGTGGACGAGCGAACAAAAGAACAACCAGAGATCATGGACTACGTGCGCGACATCCTCTTCGGCAACGTAAACGGACAAACACTTCATTCCTATTGGGCGAAAAACAACACGCCCTACTGTGTGGTCGACCTGCGTGCAGGCGTGAAGATCATAAAAGGACTGTCTTTCCAGTTCATGGTGAATAACTTGTTCAACAAAGAATACAGTACACGTCCGATGCTCGTTTCCGCACCCCGTACCTATGTCATGCAACTGAGCGCGAACTTCTGATACAATCCCTCAAATACGGGCTGCAAGCAAATCTTCTATAACCTTGGGATAATGAGCGTATTCGAGTGCGTGCACCTTCGCGGCAACCTCTTCCGGCGTATCGGACGGCAGGACGGGGCATTTTGCCTGAAAGATAACCGTTCCTTCGTCGTAATGTTCGTCTATGTAATGGATCGTAATACCGGTCTCCCGCTCGCCGGCGGCAACGACCGCCTTGTGCACGTGTATCCCGTACATGCCTTTGCCTCCGTATTTAGGCAGAAGTGCAGGATGAATATTGATAATCTTACCCGGATAGGCATTCAACAAGGGATCGGAGATCTTATTCATGAAGCCGGCAAGGACAATCAGATCCGTATCATATTCCGCAAGCTTTGCCAAGACAGGCGCCCCATCTGCAAATTCCTCCCTCGAAAAGACAAAAGAAGGAACACCCAACTTATTCACCCGGGCATGCACACCAACGTTCCGGTTGTTAGACAAAACAACTGCCACCTTAATAGTTTCACTTTTAGAGAAATATCGGACGATATTCTCCGCGTTCGTACCCGATCCGGAAGCAAAAATTGCTACGTTTTTCATGTTTTCTCCTTTTTTTGTGCACAAGAAAAGAAAAAATGTGCAGTTTTCCGCATTTTTAGCTCATTAAATTTGTTTTGTAACATAAAAAATTCTTTTCTTTGCACTGCAAATTTAAAAAGTATATTCGT
>OGPR01001002.1_pt1 | contig 25473 bp, 17 predicted proteins | sample 1552981 | NCBI WGS metagenome assembly OGPR01 (sample SAMEA2580260, study PRJEB22360) | human gut metagenome | biome: human gut; feature: human-associated habitat; material: faeces | place: Denmark | collected 2008/2010 | reverse complement strand
CGGGAAACATTCCCGGCCCCTGCCTCTCTCCATTGCACATTTCCCTATTCGGGGACGTAGATGATTTCCCCGTTTTCGAGCTGGTAGGCGGTGCCCACGCGTTTGCCGCGCGAGTTCTTGCCGCTCTGGTCTTCCGACGGAGTGTACTTTTCTATTTTCTCTCCCTTTTTGGTGATGATTTCCATCTGTTCGGTACCGGGGTTCTTCACTACCGTGAAATCCTCCTGCGAGAACATTTCGGTCATGTCGAAGCGTGTGACGAGTGCGACCATCAGCGCCACGGCGAATACCATCGCCACATCGAAGAGGTTGGTGAGGACGGCCATCGGGTCGTGGTCCTCGTCGCTCTTGATGAGTCTTCGTCTGCGTGCCATCTTATTCCTTTTCATTGAGGGATTCGACAACGTATTCCAGTATGTTCATGTCGTCCGCCACCCAGCGCTGCTTTACCTGGAGCGTAATGAAACCGATTGCGCCGATGACGATACCTACTACGGTGGTGGCGAAGGCCACCTGCATGTTGTAGGCCATCGAGCCGATGTCGCCCGTAGCAAGTCCCACGAGCGCCGGACCCATCGGGATGAGCGTACCCATAAGACCGAGCATCGGGCCGATTTTGACCAGCAGTTTCGATTGTCCCAGTTCCTTGTCCGCGGCTATTTCGTAATCGCCGAGGAGCTTTTCGCGGAGCGCCCGGTCCTGCGGGGCGGCTTTTATCTTGCGGAGGTACTCCAGCAGTTTGCTTTTGCCGTTGCCCTCGGGCAGCGTGTCGAGGAACTCCTCCACCCCGGTCTTTCCTATTTCGCGGTTGAGCTTGACGTTGATTTTGGTGCGGGCGATGTATGTACCGTAGAAGCCGCCAATCATCAGCAGTGCCTTGATGAAGAAGAAGAGCAGAAAAATGATGTCCGGTATCAGCATCCCGTTGGATAGCCAGAACAACATGTTAGAAATCAATTCCATTTTCAATTATGTCTATTAATGAGTTTTTTGAAGTTTATTTTTGAAAGGAGCAGCCCCAGCAGGAAGAAGCAGGCCGTACCGGCGGTTAGTGCCGCGAGCGCGCCCCATTCGACATTGCTGACGGTGGCGTAGACGACGGTACTGTCGGCTGCCGACGCATTGACCAGCAGGCCAATGAGGAGGATACCCATGTTGAGCATGATTTTCAGTTCGAGCTTCATGCTCTCGTGTCGGACGAAGAGGTGGATGAAGCCTGCCGCGAGCAGGACGACGGCGAAAACGATACCCGCATAGATGGCGGCGGTGGCCCCGAAATCGGCGCCTACCCGCTGCCTGAAGAAGAGCAGTTCGAAGTAGGCCACCGCGAATATCCACAGGATGCCGGGTACCACTTTCAGCACGAAGACCGATTTTCTGCGCTGCCCTTTCGGTTTGAAGTAGTTGCTCAGCAGAAACACCGAGACGAAGATGCCGAGTATGGCCTCCGTCGTGGTCAGTACCGCCCCGTCCGTCACCAGTTCCCGGTCGGCCAGCAGATTCGTTATCACCGTGGCGGGCTGTTCAATGACCGTCGGATAGAGCGCCAGCGATACGAGTGCCGCGAAAAAGGCGTAACAGGCCATCGTCCAGAAGCGGCCGGTCATGGCCGCTTTCAGACAGAATTTCGCCAGTGCGAGGACGAATATGATTTGAATATAGAGTTCCATCGCCTATTTGTCCTGTTTGCGCCGTACAATCAGCCATACGATGACGAGCCCCAGCAGAATGCCGGCAATCCAATACACCGTACCGTTCCGTTCCGGGGCGGTCTCTTCCCTCTGCGCTTCCCTGCGGCGTTCGGGCTGCTGCTCCTCCTTTTGCAGGACGACGTTGTTCTCGTTCTGCTCTTCGAGCTGTACCTGCCGGGCGGCGTCTATGTTTTTGTTGTAGCTCTCGGCCGCCTCTTTGTCCACCTTGGATGCGATGAAGTCGCGCAGTTTGGCGTTGTCGCAGATGAATCCGCTGCATCCTGCCGCATGTTCCGAGACGAGGCGCGTGTGCAGCTCGGCCACTTCGCGTAGCTGTACGTCCGTGGCGTGCCACATTCCCTTGCGGGCCGATTCGAGCATCACCGCAGTCATCTCCTGCAGGGCGTAGGGATTCTTCTCGGAGAAGGTCTTTTCCAGTCCGAGGTCGTATGCGTCCTCGACGTACACGTCATAGTATTTGTTCCAGATGTGCTGGTCGATGGCCGAAGGCTTCATGGCGTTCCAGCCGTAGGTATTGCGGAAGGTCTCGGCGAAGGTCTCCATGCTGCTCGCTTCGCCTTTCATCATTTCGCGGATGTACTTCGGATTGAATACCGTGGAGTTGGTCTCCACGCCGATGGCCTCCTTGAGCCCCTGCACTTTCGGGCGTCCCGTATTGCGGAAGTCGTTGAAATAGCCCGTCGGGTCGTTGCCCGTGACATGGCGGACGGCCGCCGACATGCCGCCCATGAATTCGTAGACGTGGTCGAGGCTGAGCGGCCCCCACGTGTTGCTCGAACGCGGCTGTACGACCACCGAGGTGTTGAGCAGCGCCGCTTCGAACACCCCTTCGCGGGTTTCGCCCCAGGCCTCCGAACCGTTGGCGGAGTAGAGGGCTCCCATGTTGTGGATGTACTGTCGGGCTATCTCCTCTTCCGACTCCCATGCGTCGCCCTTTTCGACGAGGCCCATGATGCCGGTTCCATAGCTGCCGTTCAGACCGCCGAATATCCGTTCGCCCGCATATTTGCGTGCGTCTGCCGGAGAGAATCCCTTTTCGAGCAGCAGGCGTTCGGCATCCTCGAATCCTTTGCGCACGTAGTTTCCGTACGCTTCGTCGCGCGCTTCGGCCGCCATGGCGATGGCGTCGTTGATGAGTTCGAGGCGCGACGCGGCGATGTCGCGCAACTGTCCGGAGGTCTGTACCACCACGTCGATGCGGGGCCGGCCGAGCTGTTCGGAGGGAATGAGCCGCAGCGAGCGGATATAGCCGAAGCCGTCGCGCATCGGTTCCACGCCCAGCAGGTAGAGTATCTGTGCGATTGTCGCTCCTTCGCTCGATATGAAGTCGGTGGACCACAGCGTGAAGCTGACCTTTTCGGGATATTTGCCGTTGGCCGTCATTTCGGCGGCGAGCAGGTCTTCGGCCAGCCGTTTGCCCGTTTTCCACGCTTCGGCGGAGGGGGTGGTCTCCGGATTGATGGAGTAGAAGTTGCGTCCGGTGGGAACGGCCTGCGGATTCACGATGGGGTCTCCCGCCGAGCAGGGTTCCACATAACCGCCGTTCAGGGCGTTGAGGAGTGCGGCCGGTTCCGCGTCTGTGCTATGCTTCAGTGCCGTATAATATCCTTTCACGCCTTGAAGCGCTTCCCGAAGGGTTTTCAGTGCCGACAGGATGCGTTCCTCACGGCGTTCTTCGCTGCCCGCATCGACCCCTGCGGGAGTGGCCTGCGCCATCATCTCCATCATGGAGGCTGCCGGCTGGGCCGCATGTTCCGCAGCCTGCTGTTCCTGTGGTGCGGCGGGAATGATGTTCCCCTGTTCGTCGAGGAAGCGCGGCAGCTCCTTTTTGGGCTCGGCGGCCATCGTGCGCATCATTTGCATCATCGCCTCCTGCTGCTGCCGTTGTGCCGCGTCGTCCGCTTCGAGCATGGCCATGCCCTCCGCGCCGACCAGCGAGCGGAGCAGCCGGTCGGGGTTCTCCCCGGCGAGCGCATGCGCTATAGCATTCTCGGTCGCTGCTCCGTAGCGGTGGTTGATGAAGGCAATATCGTCCAGCCGGTCGTTGTCGATGAGGCCCTTTGCCGCGTCGAGCGAGGCGAGCGAGTAGCGTATCGGGTCGATGCTCATCAGGCGGGCCGTATTGCGCAGGTTCTCGTCGCTGTAAGGAACGCCCAGCGTATAGAGGCCGTCGTTCACCTTGGCGCCGTCTATCTCTTCGAGGTAGATGTGTACGCGGTCGATGTCGGCATCGGTCAGCGTCCGTGTGGAGTCGATGTCCAGCGCGGAGAGGATGTTCTGCCGTGCGGCCATCTCCGTGATGGTCTCGCGGTAGTTCTGCTTGACGCTGCTCTCCTCCATGTTCTCGATGCGGTGGATGCGGTCTTTCAGGATTTTCAGTTCGTCGTACAGTTCGCTCTGCATGAACGGCGCGGTAAGATGCGTCACGAGCGTGGCATAGCTGCGGCGCTTGGCGATGATGCCTTCACCGATATTATTGATGGTGTAGATGTAGAAGTGGGGCATGTCGCCGACGAGTACATCGGTCCAGTCGTAATCCGACAGCGCCACCTGCTTGCCGGGAATGAATTCGAGGCTGCCGTGCGTCCCGAAATGGATGAGCGCGTCCGCACCGAACCCCTTGCGCGTCCAGAGATAGGAGGCTACGTAGGGATAGGCGGGAGCTCCCTCCACGCCGTGCACGATTTTTTCCGTGTCCTCGCCGACGGCCGGCAGCGGCTGCGGCAGAATGGCGACGTTGCCGAACACGATGCGCGCCACCGCGATGTATTTCCGGCCCTCCTTCTCGACGCCCATGTATTCGCCCGGAGCCTCGCCGTACGTGTCGCGCAGTTCCTGGCGCAGCTTTTCGGGAAGGATTTCCTCTGTCCATTCCGTGAAGGTCTCCACATCGACGAGTTCGGGGTTGCCGTGCTTCAGGAATTCGTCGTATGCGCCGAGCGCATAGGGGCCGAGTACGGAGCCCTGGGTCTGTATCATCCGTTCGAGCGCCGCAGCGTCGGCGGGCAGGCCGGATACGTCGTAACCGGCATCGCGGAGCGCCTTCAGCGTATTGTAGAGCGACTGCACGCCTTCGATATCGGCCGCCGAAACGGCACCCTTGCCGGCTCCCTTGTAGTAGTAGATGGCGACCTTCTTCTCGCTGTTGGGCGTGTCGTGCAGACGGGCATAGTGCTCCACCAGACTGCAGAATTTTTCCGTGTGGACGGGAATGGCGTCGAAGAGTTTCATGCCGTTGCGCTCGAACTGTGCGGCCACGGCGTACGGTGCGACGGCACCGTCCAGTTCGGGCATCACGATGCTCATCGAGGTCATGCCGCCCGATGCCATTCCCTGCCTGTCGGTCAGCCAGTTCTCGTACAGGTCGCTGACGGTGACCGGTGCGAGGATGGGCACGTTGAGTTCCCGGAGCATCCGCGTACCGCTTTCGCCGCCGCCCATGACGAGCCGGCCGTGGGGACGGTTGATGATGACATCCGGCGCCACCGCCCGTATCATGCCGAGCTTCTTCATTCCGAATGAGTTGATGGGATAGACGTTCAGCCCGCGTTCTTCGAGGGAATTGATGATGGCGGCCATGTGCTCCTCGTTGGAGTTCTGCATGTTGATGTTGCCCGAAAGCAGCGCCACACGGGGTGCTCCCTCCCTGTAGCGTCCTGATTCCTCGTAGAATTTCTGGTACTCCTCATAGGTGGCGAAGAATTGGTCGTCGCCCAGGTGGAAGTAGTAATCCTCCGGTATCGGTACCGGCTCCGCATAAGGTTCGTTGAAGAGGGCTTTGCGGTCGATGTGTTTGCGGACGTAGTTGAAGAGGCTGCGGTAGTTCTGTATCGAACCGTTGGCCATTAGGGCGTCAATGTATTCGAGTTCCCGGCCCGACAGGGTGTTGATTTCGGGGTTATCGCTCTCGGTGGCATAGACGGGTACCCCTTTGGCAATCGCCTTTTTGATGGCCTGCAGGTGCGTGCCGTTGAGACTGCTGCCATGAATGCGTACCAGTACGAAATCGTATTTCGCTATCTTTTCGGCTTCGTCGAGGCCGATGGGGTTGATTTTAATAAAGGGATTGTCGTTCGAGCGGATGAATTTCTCGACGGTGAAATCGGGAAAGTTGAGTGTCGCTACCCTTGTCACGGAGGCGAACCGGCAGTAGAGCATGGCGAGGATTGCGACCGCTGCGGCGACACCCCCGATGATGTACAGGAGTTTCTTTCTGTTCATATTACAGTCAATGCGTGTTAAATGCGCTTACCGAAAGGAGCATACTGTATCCGTTTTGACAGCGTGCATCCCTCCGGTAACCGCAATCCGTGCAAAAAAGTGGTCGTCTATTTAACTTCGGCAAAAGAGAATATTACGTGTCCGGATTCCTTGTTTTCGTCCTGATACTGGGTGAACAGCACCTTGTAACAGTGATTGCCGTCGGCCGAACGGAACAGATAGACCGGGGCCTGCAGGTAGACCGGCGGCATTACCTTGTTGCCTTCGGCGTCGGTCTTGAACAGGATGACGGTAGCTTCCGATTTTACCGTCGTGGTCGTACCTCCCATCCCCTCCGAGGTGACCGCTTTGTCGGTGCTGAAAGTGGCTCCGGCGGGTACCTCCGCGACGGAATCGAAGGTTACGGTGCTGTCGAACGTGTAGACGCCTCCTTTGGCTCCGGTCGAAGAGGCCTCTCCGCTGTTGGTGCGGATGCTGTAACGGTTGATGGCAATGTCCCAGTCGGTACGTGCGGCCCAGGCGGCGTTGTCGGTTTCGTCCTCCTTGCCCGAACCGACCACCTTGCCTTCGGCGAACGAGAAGTATTGCCATACGCCGCTTTCGCTGGCGTTAACGGATGCTTCGAGGACATTCCCGCCTTCGCCTCCGCCGTTGCCCTGCTCTTTGGAGCAGGACGAAAGTGCGAGCAGCACTGCTGTGGCTGCCATGAAATAAACTGCTTTTTTCATCTTCTATCGCTGTTTTTGATTATTGAATTGGCTATTTGAATGCGTAGCGTATTCCGATGAGGAACTGGCGGCCCGGGTCCACGAAAGAGGCCTCGCGGAAGTTGAACAGATTATCCACCTTGAAGGTCACCTCGATGGTGTGTTTGTTGATACGGAAGGGTTTCACCAGCACGATTTTCCATATCGAATACGGGTCCGATTCCTCCATGGAGACCGTCTGGCTGCCGTCGCTTCCCGTAATTATCTGCTGGTAGAGTTTCGGCGAGTTCATCCGGCCGGCTATCTGAAGGGAGAAGGGACTGCGGGCGATGCGGCCGTTCCAGGTGAGGGAGACGGTTCCGCTGTGTTTCACGTTGTCTTCGAGCTGGAGCCCCGTGGAGTTGTCCACCGCGTCGCAGAAGCTGTAGTTGGCCCGCACGGCAAGGTGCTTGGAGAAAAGGTACGAGAAGGTTACGTCGATGCCGCGGAGCGTGGCGCTGCTCACGTTCTTGTAGTATTTCTCGTTGCCGCCCGCCGCATTTATCACGTCGTACTGGGTAATCTTGTTGTTGATGTTGTTGTAGTATGCCGATACCGAGACGTTGAGCAGCCCTTCGGTGTATTCCGCCGACAGCGAGGAGTACAGCCCTTTTTCCGCCTTCAGGTCGGGGTTGCCGTAGACCCAGAACAAGCCCTGATGGTCGAAGTCGTAATAGAGTTCCTTGATGCTTGGCGCACGGAATGCGGTGCCGACGCCGCCCCGGAAGCGCCATTCGGCCACTTCGTACATGAGCGACAGCTTGGGCGTGAAGGCGGAGCCGAACTGGCTGTTGTAGGTATAGCGGGCGCCCGCCACCGCGTCGAAATTCTTCAGTATCTCGTATTCGGCCTGGGCGAACACGTTGGCGTCGTCGAGCGTCTTGGTGGTCGGCGTGGCGCCGAGCGTGGAGGTGGCGAAATTCTCCTCATGGTTGTATTCGAGGCCGCCGATGAGTTCCCATTTTGCAGTAGGAATGAAGGTATCTATGAAGCGTGCGGAGATGTAGCTCGATGTGTTGTCCTTGTTCTTCGTGTCGTTCTTCTTTTCGAGGACCTCGTAATCGAAGTATTTGTCGAAATTCACGCTGAGCCGCATGCTGTTGCGCTTGTCTGCGGAAGAGAGTCCGCCGTTCGCGCCGAGCGACAGGTTGTGCGACAGGGCATGCGAGGCGTTCATGCTGCCGGTCGGATTGAAGGTTTCGTGGCTGAAGAAACGGCCCACGACGTTCACGTCCGAGCGGTCCGTCGGACGGTAACCCATGTTAAGCGTCGCCCCATAGTCTTCGTAGGCCGCTGCATACGCCCCCTCCCCGTCGCCGCCGAAGCCGTCCGAGGAGTTGCGGAAGCCGCTCGCCCGGGCCGAGAACTTTTTGAGGTTCGTGCCGGCGCTCAGACGGGTACGCCATGTGTTGTGGTTGGCCCAGGAGGCATTGGCATCTGCTTCGAACTTGTGTACCGGTTTTTTGGTGATGACGTTGATGACCGCTCCCACGGCGTTGGAACCGTAGAGCGCCGAGGCTGCGCCGTTTATCATCTCGATGCGCTCGATGTTGTTCACGTCGATTTGGTCGAGGTTTACGTTGCCTCCGGCCCCTTCCGATACGAGGCGTTCGCCGTCGACGAGCATCAGGATGTACCGGCTGTTGAGCCCCTTGATGCGCATGTTATTGCCCATGGCATTGGGCGATATGACGATGCCGGGAATGTTGTCCTGCAGGGATTCGAGCATGGATACCGAACCGGCTTTCTCTATCTCCCGTTCCCCTATCACGGTGGTCAGTACGGGGGCCTCTGCAAGTCTTTTTTCCGTTCTCGTGCCGGTCACCACCACTTCGTTGATGTTGAATATCTGTTCGGCCAATATGAAATCGACCGTCGTATCGCCCGTGAGCTCTATCTCGCGCGTGGCGGTGGGGTAGGATGAATAATACATGGTCTTGAGGGTAACCTTTCCGGCGGGAACGTTCTTGATGACATAGTGTCCGTCGCCGTTCGTCTGTCCTCCCTTGCTGCCTGCCGTTACGTAAACGCCGGGCAGCGGTTCGGAAGAGAGCGAATCCACTACCGTTCCCGATATGTCGTATGTTTTCGTTTGCCCCTGCGCATTGAGGGCGGATATCGCAAGCAGCAAAGAGAACAAGGCAGTCGCTGTTTTTTTCATGAATCCTCCTGTTTTTAATTCCGGTGCAAAAATATCGGCTCCCCGTGGGGTAGGCAATTCCTACTTTTGGGGATATTGCCGGGGGCTGTTACTAAAATCTGTGCATCGGAAAGAGGCCGGAATGCCCGATTGGGGCGTGCGGTGCGTTCGGATTCTTCTCCGGTACGATGCCGTTTTCGGATATAGATAAAAAATATTGTCATCGCGAGGCGCTGGATGCCCTCACGATGACAATACGGAATGCGTGTACCGGAGCGGCCGACTGCGTACCGTCCCATCGTGTTTCCCATGCTGCGGGGAGGATGGTGCCGGTACGGGACAACGTGCTTTCCCGGACTTTACGGCTGCTTACAGGACCGGTTTGGGATACTCCTGCATCTCCTGCTCTCCGTAGAAGATTTCGTAATGGAGCTCCCACTCTTCCACATACGCGGATGTCACGCGCCCCGTTCCGTCGAATTCGTACCGGAATGTCCTCGGAGAATCGCCGGTCGTCCCGGCCGGAAGGTTCGTGGAGGGTGTACCCATATACGAGGAAGCCGGGGTAATCCAATTTTCGAGAATGAGGAAGAATCCGAAGTCGAATCCGGTTTCGGTTTCGGGGGCCGCATACTCCGGAGCATACGTTATGTCTTCTTCGTTGAAATATACCATGTTCCCGTTTTCCCACCGTGCGGCTATCTCTTGGTTTTCATACTCTTTGCCTGCCCATATCCAGGTCTTGAGCGTGTTGTCCGCGTTATATGCGGCCTCGACCCATAAGTCCTCGTCTCCGACGGCGTAGGGCTGTCGTACCGCATTTCCGTTGTCGTCGAGCAGGATGGATGAAGTGTATTCCGACTTCTCGCTCTGCATCTCTGCCGTGCTTATCCATTCGTTACGTGTCAGAACGGTAATCTCGTTGCCGTCGCTACCTGTCACCGTATGGCTTACGTGAGAATAGTAGATACATTCGCCCGCTTCCATGTCGATGTCGAACCGGTCGGTACCGACGATGTTCCCGTTTTCGTCGTATGCGATGTAGAAATCGGAGACGTCGTTCGGGTCTTCGGTTCCGGTCAGTCGTATTTTGGTGATGAACTTCTCGTCCGATACGACGGGCTCGTCCGGGTCGGGGTTGTTCGGGTCCGGGTCGTCGGTACTTTCGGTACCTTTCTGGACGACGGTAATGGTTGCCGGGTCTCCGCCTGCGGTGAGCGTGATTTCGGTTGTGCGTCCATCGTTGCCGTCGTTTGCCGTGAGGGTCGTGACGGTGATTGTGTTGCTTCCGCTGTTGCCGGAGTCGGGAGCGACGGCGAGCCAGTCGCCCTGTACGCTTGCGGTCCACGAGGTGGTCGAGGAGAACGTGACGGATTTCTCAAGGCCGGCTTCTCGGCCGAATGTCAGGACTTTGTCCTGTTCCCGGAGTGTGATTTTCATGTACTCTTTCTGGAGGGCTTCGCACCCGGTCAGAAGCAATGTCGTCAGAGCGAGTATCGCTCCCGAGTAGCAGATGTTTTTCATAGTTTGAAATTGGTAAATTGTCCGTGTTCTATCGAGTACGTGCTGCCGGCCGTACGGTGTGCGGAATGGGCAGGAAGTACGCGCTGAAAATTTTGGCCAAGGTAGCAAAAGTAATGATAAAAGTAAATAATATATTGATAATGAATAAATAAGACGTACAAGCAGGAAGTCGGACAGCCGAACGGGCATTGCGGTCGGCGAGGAAAATGTGGTGGGAAAAGAAGGATGTCTGGATGGAGCGTCGGACAGGCGTAGTACCGTAGATGGCGTAAGGGAGAGCGAAGCAGGGGGCGGATATGGTTTGTGGGTGGATGCTGGGTAGCCGGGGCAGTATTGGCAGGGAGGCGCTGTATGTCTCCGTTGCGGGAGAAGACCTGCTGTCGTCGAAGCGTATCCGTGAATGCTGCGTTTGAATGGTGCTGCGAATCCCTTCCGCAAAGAACAGTATGCAAACAGAGAGACCCGCATTCTTGCGAGTCTCTCTTACCGGCTCCTCAACCAGGACTTGAACCTGGGACCCCCTGATTAACAGTCAGGTGCTCTAACCAACTGAGCTATTGAGGAATATTTCGTTGTTGAAACGGAAGTCTCTCGTAAGTCTTCGACTGGCGGGTTCCCGTTTCGGGATGCAAATATATAGCAAATATTTTTTTGTGCAAAATTTTTTCGGAAAACTGCATGACAATTTCTCGGATGTCCGTTTGTCTCTTCCGGGGACGAACCGTACGGGAGGTGTCGGTGGGCCGGTACGGAGACGGTGCAGGGTTTCTCCGAATTGTTTTTGACGGGCCGGTACTCCGATATACCTGTTATTATGAATACGGCGTTCCTCGTTACATGAATATTTTATAGATTTGCAGGGTTTTATTGTTATGAAAGTGTACGGAATAGCGAAAAGGGCGGTGCTGCTGACCGCAGCGCTGTTGGTTTGTGCGGCCGGGTGGGCGCAGAACAGCATCTCCGCGCTCGTTTTCGACGAATACGAATGGGATTTCGGTACGCTGCGTGAAGTGGACGGCCCGGTCAGCCATCTCTTCTCCTTCACCAACACGGGTACGGGTGCGGCGGTCATTACGCGCATCAAGGTGGACTGCGGTTGTACCGCAGTCGATTACAGCCGCGAACCGGTGAAGCCGGGCGGGCGCGGTTCCGTGGAGGTGGTGTTCGACCCGGCGAATTATTCGGGTAAATTCTCGAAGAGCGTGACCGTCTACAGCAACGGCAACCGAAATCTGCTTACGGTGAAGGGGACAGTGATAGGGCGTCCGCGCAGTGTGGAGGAGGAGTATCCGTTCGCGTTGGCGGGCGGAGTACGGGCCGAGGCCATGCATGTGGCGTTCGGATATGTGGAGAACGGCAGTGCCGAGTCCGTTGCCGTCGGTGTCGTCAATACGGGGGAGACCGAAACCGTGTTGTCTGTGAGGGCCGGTTACGGGAGCGGCCGCCTGACGATAGCCGCTCCGGAGCGGCTCGCACCGGGAGAGAGAGGCTTGGTGACCTTTACCTACGATTTTACCGAAGGGGACCCGGTGTACGGTCTGCTGGCCGAGCGGGTCTATTTCTCGGTGGACGGCGAGGAGGCGGGCCTGCCCTTTACGGCCAATGCCATCGCGGTGGATGATTTCAGCGCTACGGATATCTCCCGGGCTGCCCGTTGCGAGGTGTCGCCGATGTACCGGAATTTCGGGGATGTCCGGCCGGGAAGCGAGCTGACGCTCGAGGTGAATATCTCGAACAGCGGGCAAAGCGACCTGATTGTACGGAGCGTGTCGCTCCGGCGCGGTACGGAGTGTCCGCTGACCCCGGGGACGGTCGTGCGTCCCGGAACGTCGCTGGCCGTGCCGGTGACGTTGAAGATAAGCGAGGAGGCTTACGGTACGGAGTCGGGCGGGGTCTCGTTCGTAGTGAACGACCCGGCGCGTCCTTTCCGTGAGGTGCGGCTGGGGGCCGATGTCTATTGATACAACGGCTTCCGGCTCCGGAGAATTGTTGCAATGGAAGTATAACCAAATACGTAATTATGTTCAGGATAGTAGAAAAAAGGCTGCTTGCGCCGGATATCTGGCTGATGAATGTCGAAGCGCCGCGCGTAGCCAAGGCGGCCCAGCCCGGTCAGTTCGTGATAGTCCGCGGTACCGACGACGGGGAGCGGATACCGCTGACGGTTGCCGATTACGACAGGGAGCAGGGGACAATCAGCATCGTGATACAGGCTGTCGGTGCTTCCACCCGTAAGATAGTGGCCCTCGAAGAGGGCGGCGCTTTGGCCGATTTCGCCGGCCCGCTCGGTCAGCCGTCGGAGTTCATACACGAAACTCCGGAGGCTCTGCGTGCCAGGAAGTTCCTTTTTATCGCCGGAGGCGTGGGTGCGGCGCCGGTTTATCCGCAGGTGAAATGGCTGCATGAACACGGCGTCGAGGCGGATGTCATCGTGGGAGCCCGTAACCGGGAGATGTTGATTATCACCGATGAGCTGCGCAAAGTGGCCGGTAACCTCTATCTGTCCACCGACGACGGAAGCGCGGGTTTCCACGGCAATGTCACGGCGCTGATGAAAGACCTCATCGACAACCGCGGCAAACGCTACGACGAGATTGTCACCATCGGACCGATGATAATGATGAAGTTCGTGGCCCTTGCGGCGCGTGAATACGGCATCAGGACCATCGCAAGCCTCAATACGCTGATGATAGACGGAACGGGCATGTGCGGAGCCTGCCGGGTGAGCATCGGCGGCAAGATGAAGTTCGCCTGCGTGGACGGTCCGGAGTTCGATGCGTCGCTGATAGATTTCGACGAGGCGATGCGTCGTCAGCGGATGTACAAGTCTAAGGAATCGGTCGCCGACCACCGTTGCCGTATCGGCCGGGGATGACGGAAACCGAAAATGTGCGGCGGTTTTCCGCCGGATGGAGTGAAGAAGGGATAACGCGGGTACGGCCCGCATAAATATATCTAAAAAAAGAGTATGGCTAACAAGATTCCCCGCGTCCCGGTGCGGGAACAGAATCCCCGAGTAAGGGCGACGAACTTCGACGAAGTTTGTTACGGATACGACCTGAACGAAGCGCAGCTTGAGGCTTCGCGTTGCTTGAACTGCAAGAAGCCCCAGTGCATGGCGCATTGTCCGGTTTCCATCAAAATACCGAATTTCATTACCAAGGTGCTGGCCGGTGACCTGGCCGGTGCCGCAGCGGTCATTGCCGAGGACTCTTCGCTGCCCTCGGTGTGCGGCCGTGTCTGTCCGCAGGAGGCACAGTGCGAAGGAGCGTGCGTGCTCGGCATTAAAGGGGAGCCGGTGGCTATCGGCAAACTGGAGCGTTTCGTGGGAGATTGGGAATTGGAACACGGCAGCAGCCAGCGGGCGGCGGTCGCCTCCAACGGGCACAAGGTCGCCGTAATCGGCAGCGGTCCTTCGGGATTGGCATGTGCTGCCGACCTGGCCAAGATGGGGTATGAGGTGACGGTGTTCGAGGCGCTGCACAAGCTCGGCGGGGTGCTGCAATACGGCATTCCCGAATTCCGCCTTCCGAAAGACAAGGTGGTGGCCCGCGAGATAGAGAAGGTGAAGGCACTGGGAGTCCGGTTCGAGACCGATACCATCGTCGGACGTACCGTGACCATCGACGGCCTGATGCGCGACGAAGGGTTCGAGGCGGTATTCATCGGTTCCGGAGCCGGTCTGCCCAAGTTCATGGGGATTCCGGGCGAGAACCTCAACGGAGTGCTCTCGGCCAACGAGTTCCTGACGCGCAACAACCTGATGAAAGCCTATCTGGAGGAGTCCGACACGCCCGTCTATGTGGGCGAACGGACGGTGGTCGTAGGGGGTGGCAACGTCGCCATGGATGCCGTGCGTACCGCCAAACGGTTGGGGGCCGATGCCTATATCGTCTATCGCCGTTCCGAAGCGGAGCTTCCTGCCCGTCTGGAAGAGGTACACCATGCCAAAGAGGAGGGGGTACAGTTCGTGATGCTCGCCAATCCGCTCGAGATTCTCGGCAACGAGGAGGGTTGGGTGCGGGGCGTGCGCTGCATCCGGATGGAGCTCGGCGAACCCGATGAGTCGGGGCGCCGTTCCCCGAAAGCGGTTCCGGGTTCCGAGTTCGAAATTCCGTGCGATACCGTCATCATGTCGCTGGGTACCTCACCGAATCCTCTCATCGCCTCCACGACGGAGGGGCTTCAGACGACGCGTTGGGGCGGTTTGATTGCGAACGACGAAGGGGCTACTACCCGTGAGGGCGTGTTTGCCGGCGGCGATGCCGTGACGGGCGCGGCTACGGTTATTCTTGCTATGGGAGCGGGACGCAAGGCGGCCGCGGCTATCGACGCCTATATCCAGGGCAAGGGAGCCCAGTGAGATACCGGTATCCTGTCCCGTCGGTCGAGGCCGTATTGGGAAAGGGTACGATACGAAAGCCGAAAAGGGAAGGATTTCAATCCTTCCCTTTTCGGCTTTCGTATCTGTGGCGGCTGCCGGGCCGTTTTCTTTGCGCATCGCTGCCGGGGACGTTTTTCCGTATCCGGCGCTACCCGCAGTTTTGCCGGGGCTTGCCATATCGTGTACTCGGTTTGTAGTATGTCGGATTGGGCCTTCTCTCCGTACCGTCGCCGGAGGCACTGTCTCCCCGTCCGGCCGTGTGCGGTCTTTGCAGAGGGTGGATGATATCTCCTTGCTACTGCGGGGTGTTCCGGGCCTGTTGTGTCTCTCCGCTGTCGGGATATCGCTTGAGGCTGACTCTGCCTGTGGAGTCGAGTACCGCATAGGTGGGATGTTCTATCCATTCGCCGAGGAATACGGCGGTGGAGCCGTTGCCCAGCGGATAGATTTCGGCACAGTGGTTGTGGCCGAATACGAAGTAATCGACCGGTTCATGGGCACAGTAGCGGCGGGCGAAGCGCACCATCGGTTCCTCTTCGGCAAGGAAGCGGTGCGTGACGGCCTTCGATTTGCGGCTGTGCGACGACCATCCGTATCCGAAGCGCAGTGCGGTGTCGGGATGCAGCAGATGGGAAAAGAGCCACCGGACGGCGGGCGACCGGAAAGTCCGGTTCATGAGCCGCGTCGGGAATCCGTGTTCGCGGGCGGTGATGTCGTCGCCGTGGGTGATGAAGAATCGTTTGCCGTAGAGCAGGGTTTCGAGGGGTTTGTCGTGGACATGGACTCCGCACTCCGTTTGGAGATAGCCGTAGGCCCACATGTCGTGGTTGCCGGTGAAGAAGTGGATTTCCACCCCCCGGTCGGTCAGCTCCGACAGGGTGCCGAGCAGCCGGGTGAAACCTTTCGGGACGACGCGCCGGTATTCGTACCAGAAATCGAACAAATCTCCTACGAGGAAGATGGCTTCGGCATCGGCGGCAACCCTCCGCAGCCATCCGATGAGCAGTTTTTCGCGTTCCCGCGACTCCTGCGCCGGTAGCAGTCCGAGATGCATGTCCGATGCGAAGTAGTACATGGCTTCCTTTTATTTCAGTCTCCTTACGAGGTTGTCCACCTCGCGGGCGAGTTTGTCGGTCGGGATGTCGCGCCCCACGATTTCGCCGTTGCCGTCGATGAGGTAATTGGCGGGAACCTTGTCGATGTTGTACACGCGCGGGGCGATACCTGCCGGCCCCTTGAAGTCGCATACCGAAATCCAGGGCAGCCTCTGTTCCTGTACGGCGTTTATCCACACCTGTTTGTCGGTATCTATTCCCACTTGGTATATCTCGAAGCCCTCCCCGGCGAATCGGCTGTAAATCTCCTTGAGTTCGGCGTTGTACATCGCCGCCTCCGGTGCTGCGGCCGACCAGAAGTCGAGTAGAATGACCTTGTTCCCGATGGATGAGAGCCGGCGGACGTCGCCGTACATGTCCGGCAGGGCGATGTCGGGATAGGGAGCCGGATTGCAGATGCTTTCGCTGACCATGCGTGCGAGCTCCTCGTTGGCGTCGGCCATGTCGACCTGCGATCGGAGCGCGGCTACGTACGGCGAATCGGGATAGTATTTGGAGACGGAATCGGCTACGAGCCGGTAGTAGATGATGTCGGAATTGCCGTTGAAGAGCGTCTTGTCGTCGGGCAGTCGCTGGTAAAGGGCGTAAAGCGCCGCAAGCGACCGGCTGTTGGTTACGATGAATTTTATCTGTTCGCGTTTCAGACGGCTGTACTCCCTGCCGTACTCCTTGATGTACTCTGTCCGGCGTGCGGCGTTGCGGTCGGTCATGGAGATGAGCCGGGAGAGCGAATCGAGCCTTCCGGCCCCGGCATTCATCATGTCATTGAGCTCCTTGACGAGGATGGATTCGCGCGACCCTCGTATGATGTAGTCGCCCGGGTTGCCGTACATCGACGAGATGGTGACCTTCTCGCCCGGCGATACGAACAGGGGTATTCTGTCTTCGCCTATCCGGAGATTGTAGAATGTCGTTCCGCTCGGAGGCAGTTCGATGTTGAACCGGAAGTTGCCCCTGCGGTTCGTGGCCGTCGAATCCACCGATACGGCGCCTGTGGCCGTTATCTGTTCGAGCACCACCATGCACCGCTCGGGGCCGGCGATGCGCCCGGACACTTTCGCCCTGTTGCTGTTGCAGGAGACGGCGAGCGCTGCTGCGGCGCATACCGCCAGGGCGGGTACAAGAAGAGAGTGTTTCATACGTGTCGGTTTGGGGTACAAAGATAACCCGATTGATAGGAAAACGCGAAAAACGGCGCGATATTACGTGCCGGTTTCCGCAGCCGCAGCCCTGTGCGTCTTATTTGGAATAGTTGTGCCGCTGGGGGCCCTTGTTGTTCTTGCCGTTCTTCTTGTTGGCGTAGAGCGGTTTCTTGCTGCGTACCGGCGCCTGCTTGTATTCGCTCTTTATCAGACTCAGGGCATCCTCGTCCACGCTGATGCGGTAGTCCGACATTCGCTTTATCTCCTTGATGATGGCCTCGTTGTTGGGGTGCTCCTGATTGTATTCGTAACTTTTGGTGCGCATGTAGCGGGCAATGTCGCCCAACACCTCCTGTACGGCCTCCTGGTCCCGTACCCCTTCGAGCGAACGGATGACCTTCTTGACATATTTGCCGTAATGTTTCAGCCCCACCTTTTCGTCGGGATAGTCCATGCGGCGCGGTACGGGTGTCAGCGTCATCGAGGTGGGAATGGGATAGGGAGAATCCACGTCGAGCTTGAAATCGGACATGATGAACATGTGGTCCCAGAGTTTGTGGGTGAACTCCGGGGTGTCCCGCAGGAGGGGGTTGAGGTTACCCATCACGTTTATCACCACCCGTGCCTTGCGGTTGCGTTCATCGCGGTCTTCGATGGCCATCAGGTTGTCCACCATCTGGTGTATGTGCCGGCCGTACTCCGGCAGCTGCAGGTTTTTCCTGTAGATGTTATAGTTTTTTTCCATAAAATGAATCATTAGTCGCTGCCGCAAGACGGCAACCACCTGTTCACGATAATGACCGGCTCCGTTCCTCGGTAGGACATCCGTCCGGTAAAATATGTGAAATCAGGAGGTCAAAATGCTGATAGGTAGGAGAAAAATAACAGCATGTCTTTTGACAAGAAAAACTAATTACTTAACTTTGTACAAAGTTAATGCGATTTTTTGGGGAAATCAAATTTTGCTGTAACATTTTAACCTCCGACTATGGCCAATATACTGGTAATAGATCCTTCGCGCAGCATGCGCAATACTCTGAAAGAGCGTTTGGAGTATGAGGGCCATGCGGTGGAAGTCGCCGAAGACACGATTTCCGGCATGACCGTCTATGCGAACCGGCATTTCGACCTGTTGCTGTGCGGACAGCCCGATTCCCCGCTGAGAACCTCCACGCCGTGGATAAGGCTGTCGCATGACAGCAGCCCGGAAAGCGCCGTTCTGGCTATGCAGCAGGGTGCTGTCGATTTCGTCACGAAACCCATCAACATGAACCGGCTGCTGGATGCCGTGCGCAAGGGGCTGGCCAAGACGCCTGCCGCCGTGGCGGATGCGGCGGACGAGGCCGAATCCGTCCCGGAAGAGGTTGTCCCGGTACGCCGTGTGCGTGCCGCGCGGTCGCATGTCGGCAGGATAGTGGGCGAATCGGTTCCGGTCAAGCGTCTGAACACGTTGATTGACAAGGTCGCCCCGACCGATGCACGGGTACTTATCATGGGAGCCAACGGGACGGGCAAGGAGCTCGTGGCGCGTTGGCTGCACGAGAAGAGCCGCCGGCGTGACGGACCGTTCGTCGAAGTAAACTGCGCCGCCATTCCTTCCGAACTTATCGAAAGCGAACTGTTCGGCCATGAGAAAGGGGCCTTCACCTCCGCCGTCAAGCAGCGCAAGGGCAAATTCGAGCAGGCCCACAACGGAACGTTGTTCCTCGACGAGATAGGCGATATGTCCCTGCCGGCGCAGGCGAAGGTACTGCGCGTGTTGCAGGAGCGCAAGATAACGCGCGTTGGCAGCGACCGCGACATCGACGTGAATGTGCGTGTTCTGGCCGCGACCAATAAGGACATTCCCCGCGAAATATCCCGCGGCGAGTTCCGCGAAGACCTTTTCCACCGGTTGAGCGTCATCATCATCCGTGTGCCGACGCTGGCCGAGCGCATAGACGATATTCCCATCTTGGTGGACCATTTCCTGGAGACGATATGCGGCGAATACAACGTGCCTGTCAAGAAGATAGAGGCGGAAGCGCTGGCCGAACTGCAGAAATTGCCCTGGACGGGGAACATCAGGGAGCTCCGCAACGTGGTGGAGCGCCTCGTTATCCTGTGCGAGAATACGATAACGGTCGATGACGTGAAGATGTACGCCAACGGACTGCAATAGCTCCGCAGATTGCTTGTTGCAAAGAGAAATGACAGTGCAGGGCGCATACCGAAGAGTATGCGCCCTGCGCTTGTCGTGTCTGTTCGCTCTTGTCGTGTCTGTTCGCTCCCTATTTCGCGGAGCAAGGCGCCCTGCCGGGAACGAACTTCGAGCTGCGGGGATGAAAAAACCGGGGTCCCCGAAACGGGGACCCCGGCACCAACATTAATTATCCTAAAACCGGACTATGCAACCATAGCCTTTTCGTCATTGCCTACTCTTTGCTGTTCTCGGTGGAGAGTACCGTCACGGTGCCGGTCGCCTTGATTGCGGCGAGGTCGGGTATCGTGATAACGGCTACGGCGGTAGCGTCTTTGTCGGTCTGCAGGTCGCCGCCCTTGTTCAGCCACGTCAGTACGCCGGTTGCAGGGTCAATCGTCAGCCCGCCGCCGAAGGATGCTTCGCTGTCGGCCGTGTATTCAAGCGAGTATTCGAACCTCAGGTCTGCGGCATTCAGCTTGTAGGTATCCGTACCGAGCGTCGTGAGTTCGCCGTTCTGGTATACTACCCTGTTGTCCGTATCCTTGATGATTACCAGGTCGGCGATGTCTGCCTCGTCAGCCGTAGCGGTAAGCGTCCGGAGCTCGACGGCGGCTATCGTCGCGTTGAAGGGCCTTACGAAGCGTACGGTGAAGCTCTTTTCGCACCATTCGCCGTTCTGGCAGGTTGCAACCATCTCGACTTTGTACTCCCTGTACGATTCGTTCTGTGTCAGCGGAGTGGTCAGCGAGATTACCTGGTCGGACCACTCCGTACCGGTAATTTCGGCACCTTCGTTCTCGAGCCTGTTGTCCTCGAACCGGAAGGAGAGACCGGTATGGTTGCCTGCGAGTACGTCGTAACCGTTGAGGTAGTTTTCGCAGAATTCCTTCATTTCGGCTTCGAGCTTCCATGCACCGGCTACTTCCCGGCCTTTAACCTGTACCGTCTGGTCTGCACCGGCGATGAGGTAGTCGGGGTTCAGTGCGGGCATGTGGCTCAGGTCATGTTCGATATTGTAGTCGAGCGTGATGACGATATTCGGGTCCTGTTTCCTGTTCTTCGCAGGATACGTGAGGGTGAAAGTCTTCTCGCCGAATTTCGCCTTGTTGGTAATGAGGATGTTTGCCAGCTCGGTGGAAGTATTGACATCCGCCGGATTCTTCGAGTCGATGGTTACGCCGTCGGGCATTTGCGTCGTAGGACCGTTTACCGGGTCTATGTATTTTACCTCGGCATCGTTGTACCTCGTGGAGAATTCTTCCATCGTCAGTCCGAGTACATCGAGTATTTCGGCGTTGAAGGTAGCCCAGTCGTAGTGTTCGGTATAGCCCGTGTTCGGGTCGATGTCCGCATACTCGATGGCCTCTCCGTGGTTGATGTTCCAGGTCTTCTCGAAGTCCTCCTTGTCTTCCGGAGCGACGTCGTCTTTGGTTATTTCGAGTTTGATGTAGGCGTTGGCGATTGCCTTGTCATTCACGAACGCGTATACTTCGAATATGGGGGTACGGCCTACCGCTGCGGTACCCTGTGCGAGCCACTCCTTGTCCACAGTCACGATGCCGGTCTTCTCGTCGAGCGTTACGAACTTTTGCTGGTCGGTATTGCCGTCCTCGGGCGATATGTACGAGGCGGGTTTACGGAACTCGTAGATGGGTTCGAAACGTACGGTCGCATCGGTGAGTACCTTCTCAATCTCCTTGGCATACGTTTCCACGACGGTGTGGAGGTCGATTGACGCATCGTATTTCAAATAGGCATCGGCAGCTTCGTCGAAGGCGGGAGTAGTCCAGCCGAGCGTTACGATGTCGGATTCGTCATAGTCCACCTTCTGCTGCTCGTCGTATTTCAGCTTCGTTTTGTTGATGATGACGAAATCTTTCAGTTCGGTCACCTTCACCGCTGCATAGTCGGAGACGATTTCCGTATCGTTCTCCGTATTGAGGGCCTGCAGGGCTACGATGGCTTCCTGATTCTCCTTCAGGCTTTTCAGCGCGTCGTTGGCCTTGACGGTGAAGTTCATGCCGCCCAGTTCGCCCGCTTCGCTGGAGACGATGGTGAGCAGGTCGGCGTTGTCGCCTGCAACGCGGGTTTCAACCGTGCGGTCGATGAACGACCACTCGATATCGGAAACCTTTGCGTTCTGCGGATTCAGACGGTAGGTGACCTGTGCGTCGTTGGCAGCGATGAATTCACCTGCCCGGGTGATGGTGTAGAAGTCAATCACGCCCATACCCAGTTTCGTGTCGATAACCTGCGGCACGAAAGCAATCGACTGCAGATGGGTATAGAGCGGGATGCGTACGGGTTCCTCTTCCGTAGCGCCATCCACGTTGTAAAGCGTCAGGTAACCGTTTTCGCTGTCCCATACTGCGGTTACGGTACCGAGCGGCAGCCACGTTTCGGTGAGGATGCGTTTCGTTTCGTTGCCGGTAACGCCGTCACGGGTCACCTCTACCCAAAAGCCGTTCTCCTCGCCTTCGGTGCCCGGATAATAGTAAATGGTATCGCCCTTATCACCTTTATCTCCGGTATCGCCTTTATCGCCTTTATCACCTTTGTCACCAGGGTCGCCTTGGTCGCCCTTGTCGCCTTGGTCGCCCTTGTCACCCTTGTCACCCTTGTCACCCTTGGATGCGTAACCGGTGTCTACACCGTCTATGAACCAGTTGCCGTTGTCGCCGATGGTCACTACCGAACCGGGCTTGCCGTCCTGACCGTCGGCTCCGTTCGAGCCGTTGGTGCCGTTGGCACCATCCTTGCCGTTCGTAAGTTCGAAGGTCTTGCCGTTGCTCAGCGTTACCTTGACGCCGTTTTCGGTGGGAGTCACATCGGTGATGACAGCGCCGGCGCTGATTTGCGCTTTCAGTTCGCTGACCGATTTCTCGACAGCGGTGATACGGTCGTCCAGACTGGCGATGTCGCTGTCGTAATTCTTACAGGACACGAACATCCCTGCCGAACCGGACACCAATGCCCCGCACAGAAATAAGCTTAGAAATTTTTTGTTCATGACACAAAAGTTTAAAATTTATAAATTTTAAAAAAGAAAATGTGGCCTTGTCAGCGGTTGGCTCAATTATCCCCGTGTGTTTTCCGTTACTTTATAGGTAACGGCACATGTCCCTGTATCCTCACCGGAGGCCGTTTCGGATATGGGGTCGTGGTACGGTTGCATACGGACAGAGACAGCCTGTCCGGGGAAACGCATCTCCCCGGACCGACCGTCGCAGTTGAGAAAAGTCGCGGATTTGTTCGTATCCGGTTTCCGGCAGCCGGGGGGAGGCGGCTCCGGCAACCGGGCCGAACGTTTATCGGCCGGAGTTTTTCCGGGCCTGTTTTTTTACATAGGATATCACTTCCCGGTTGGCTTCGTCAATCCGGTCGTCCCGGAACGGTTTGAGGTAGGTCTCGGTGACCGCTATGGAGGAGTGTCCCATCGCCTCGGAGATGATGCCGGGATGTATTTCGCAGTAGTAGGCCATGGTAGCCCATGTATGCCGTATCGTGTAGGTGCTGATGGGCGTCGAACCGCCGAACCGTTCCCCGAGCGCGGCGAGCTGCCGGTTGAAACTCCGCAGCGCACGCTGGTATTCACGGTAAGCCTCCTCGCTCCCTTCCGGACTGGTGAGGAACGGCAGCAGATAAGGCGATTCCTCCCTTTTATCCGACAGGGTGTCGATGAGCTTCAGGGCCTCCGGTGTCAGTATTACGGTGAGTCGTCTGCCCGTCTTGCGTCGCCTGTACCTTAATATATTGCCTTGGATGTCGCTTTTGCGCAGGTAGGCGAGGTCTACGAACGGGATGCCGCGCAGGATGAACATCAACTGGAGAATGGCCAGCGTGCGCTCCATTCCTGCGGAGAGTTCCTCGCCCTTGCCGTTCATCAGCCCTCCCATGTCGGAGGCTTCCAGCGACTTTTTCCGCTCGGAGGAGACCCCCGTTTGTACGTGCCGGAAGAGCCGTGGGACATAGCTGGCGTAGCCTTCGTCCACGGCCCGGTTGTAGGTGGCCCGCAGCACTTTCATGTAGGTGGAGACGGTGTTCCAACTGCATTTGCGTTTGCGGAGGTATATCTCGAAATCCTTCAGGAGCGCCGGGGTGAATTTCTTGAACGGGATGTCCCGGCAGCAGGAGAACAGGGCGAACGAATTGTACGCGCTTTGGTAGACGTGGGCCGTACCCCATTGTCCGTTCTCTTTAAGCTCCTGTATGATAGATGATAGCGTTTGCAATAACGATTTCTGTTCCATAGTACCGCATTTGTTTTGAATACATTGATTTATCGCCACATAATAAAAAAAACAACTATTATTTTGCGCGGTTGCAAAAAACAGCTATATTTGCGTTGTGTTATGTGCCGTTACCTATAAAGTAACGGCACATGCCGTTTTCGGGCGTTCCGGATGCGTTTTGGAGGCCTGAATGTGTCATATATCGGAGTGGTTGATGGTATATGCAGTACGGAAGATGTTCCGTACGGTGTCTTTCCGTATCTCTTTGCCGTCCGGTATCCGCTCCGGAACGGATGGACCGGATGCCGTATCGCCCAAATTCGGGTATTTTTGTGCATCGTTTAATCAAGTTTAAAAAAAATTACTATTTTTGTCTATTGTGACTTATGCGATATGTCATCAACTAAAGTAAATTATAATAATCTAAATCTCTGACTATGAGTAAAAAAATCTTGCTCGGAGCAATTTGTACGGTACTTTTTTGCGGTACTTCTGCAACTGTGTTCGCTCAGGACAATGCTCCCTCGGGCGCTGCGTCTTCACTGCTTAACAGCGCCGACCCCCGCGCCGCCGGTATGGGTATGGCAACTACCGCAGTGAACGACAATCCTTTCGGAATATTCGGCAATGCCGCATCCAACCTCCTCAGCGAAAAACGGATGGGCTTCGGCTATTCCTACAACCCCGTGATGCCCGATTACAATAAGGGCGTCGCTACCCATGCGGTAGGCGGTTATTTCAACCTCGACGAAAACAACGGTTTCTCCCTCGGCTTCCGTTATTTCAACGGTCCCAAGAGCATTATCGCAGGTGACGATGCCGTTGCGGGCGATTCCTTCCGTCCTAACGATATGGCTGTCAGCATCGGTTATACGCGCAGGATTGTGGATAACTTCACCATGTCGCTGACTGCCAGGTATATCCGTTCGGATTATACGAAGTTCGGCAGCGACTATTACAAGGCCGGCAATGCGTTTACCTTCGACCTGGGATTTTACTATGAAAATACCATCGAATCTTTCTACGGTTCGACCTGGGCGGTGGGCCTCAACGTCAGCAACGTAGGTACCAAACTCGATATCTCGGTGCCTTCCAATCCGATAGCGATGCCTGCCTACGCTAAGCTGGGCGGTTCTATCGACATGCCTTTCTCCGAAAACCACAAGCTGCTCGCAGCTCTCGACCTCGGCTATACCTTCATGCCTTCGACCGATGCGTCGTTTACCGCCGGTCTGGGTCTGGAGTACAACTTCCTGAAACACGGTTTCCTCCGTGCCGGTTATCACTACGGTGACGAGAAATCCATCGGCGGCAGCTACGCTACCGTGGGGCTCGGTGCGGCAGTAGGTCCGGTGAGGGTCGATGCTTCATACTGGATTGCAGGTAAGGAGAGCCCGGTGAAGAATACCTGGGCAGTGGGCCTCAGCCTCTTCTTCTAATCGGACATAGCGGCCGCTTCGGCGGTGACGAACAGGCGGGTACCCGGTGAGGGTGCCCGTTTTTTTGTCGTCGTCCCGAACCGACGGAAGCGGAACGGGTTTCGGAGCCGTGTCGGTTTCTGTTTCCGACCTTTTGTGTTTGCGCCTTGGTTTTGCCTTTCCGAAAGGGGCTTTGTGCTGTCTTCGCTCGTCTCATTCCGGTCGGAGGTGCGGCTTGTGTCCGCACGGGCAGAGAGAGGGGAAGGCGGCCGGAAGAAAAGGACAGAGGCGGAAAGAGGGGCTTCTGCAGTCGTCTCGGCTATGCAGAAGGATGGATGGGACTGGAACGCTTCTGCTGCGATTTGTCATTGACGGCAAAAAAAGCTATTTTTGTCACGCACTGCGGATATGGCGTAATTGGTAGCCGCGCCAGACTTAGGATCTGGTGCCGAAAGGCGTGGGGGTTCGAGTCCCTTTATCCGCACAAGTCGGTTATGGCAGCGGAAGATAAATCGCAAGTCGTTGCGTTGTTATCGGTATCGGATGCGACCGGTTGGGCTGGAAGATTTTTTCGCACCGGTTTTCGATGTCTCGTCCGGGTGGGGTTAGACTTAAAGAGGCCGTACCGTTCTGAACAGATATGTTCAGAACGGTACG